>Ga0209403_10000079_pt1 | contig 139947 bp, 123 predicted proteins | sample ArcticOcean_MG_C_8_FD_187440 | JGI IMG/M metagenome (GOLD analysis project Ga0209403, IMG submission 187440) | Marine microbial communities from western Arctic Ocean - ArcticOcean_MG_CB11_86 (SPAdes) (version 2) | ecosystem: Environmental > Aquatic > Marine > Oceanic | place: Arctic Ocean... | reverse complement strand
CTTTTCTTTGTCTCATATATAGCTATGGAAAATGTAGTTAAAAAAATTGGACCGGAGCATGATATTCGTCTAGCGGTATTTGATGACGAATGGAATTCATTAACTGATATAAATGTGACAGAACTTGAAAAGGGTTCATTTGCCCAAGGTGGTAGGCCTTCTGTGATTCTCCATGACGGACGTGCTTATGTTTCATATGATATATCCACAATTTCGCCCCAAGATTTTGGTAAATATATGGAAGAGAACCAGGATTGGGAATGTTCAGTGAGCGAGTACGAAATTGTCCGATAATCGCCTGAAACCACATTTTATTTAATAGTAATTATGTATGCCGTTTTTCGAGCTCCGTGACTGTGACGCCATGTCCTCCATACCCACGATTAACACTGATTTAAGCTTATTTAGGCAGACCGGAAATCCAAAATTTCTAATTCAAATCCAGGATGAGCTCTAGAATCCACTTTGTATTGAGTCTTTTTAAATTTGTATACAATGTCAATAGATTCAGAGATAGAATCAAATTTAATTCCCATTCTAAATCCCACTGCTGACCAATAACCGCCGGAATTTTTTTCCTGTAAAACAAATTTTAGGTGGGCTGAATCTACACCGATCATTCTCTTTGAAACAACCAATAAATCTTTAGCAATAAATACTGGTGCTGCATTATGTGCTCCGTAAGGAGCCATCAAATCGATAAATTTATTTACACTGCCAGTGAGCTCTGATGGGAAAACTTGACTATCTATACTAATAGCTGGTTTTGTCCGCCAGCCATCTGCTACTTCTTCAGTTATTGTCTGAAGCCGACTTTTTATAGAATCCAAGTTTGATATCGGAGCAATAAACCCAGCAGCTTGATTATGTCCTCCAAATTTTGTTAGTAGATCTGAGCATTTAGAAAGCAAAGAAGTGATATCAACTTCGGGTATACTCCTAGCAGAAGCTCTAATTTCACCGTTTATCTCTTGATAAACTATCGAAGGCAAGTAATACTTCTCGACTAATCTACTTGCAGCTAAACCGGAAATACCAACAGAGAAATCAGCTGCACCTACAATAATTATTTTCTCATTGGATTCTCTGGACTGCGACCACATTTCTTCAGATCTTTTGTATATATCTGAAGTTAGTTTTTGTCTTTCTTTATTCAATATATAAAGAGATTCTGTTATTCTCAAAGCTTCGCTCTTCTCTTTAGTTATTAACAGATTAAAACCGATTTCTGGATCTCCTAATCTTCCCGCAGCGTTTATGTGGGGTGCTATTACAAATCCTATTGTTTCCTCGTTTAAATTACTAAAATTAACTCCCATCCTACGACCTAATGCCAGTAACCCGGGTCTTTTTGTTTTCTTTAATAAATTCAATCCTAAATTAACTAAATACCTATTTTCACCAACCAAAGGAGCAACATCTGCTACTGTCCCCACAGCTACTAATTCCAATAAACTAACATCCCATGTTTTGTTATATTTCTTATAAATGGATTGTACTAATTTTAAAGCTACACCTACTCCTGCCAGTTCGGGGAAAGGGTACACAGAATCTTCACGCATAGGATTTACCACTGCAAATACGGGAGGCAAAACTTTCCCTGGAATATGATGGTCAGTAACAATAATATCAAGAGATTGTGGATAATCTTCGTTTTTTTGTAATCCATCCACACCACAATCAACGGTCACAACCAAATCAACATTTTCTTTTACTAGAAGATTCAATGCCCTTTCATTAAGGCCATGTCCTTCTTTTATTCTGTTCGGGATATAGTGAATAATATCAGCCCCAAGCATCTCTAATGCTTCATTCAACAAGGCTGTAGCTGTAATACCATCAGAATCAAAATCACCATAAATAGCAATTTTTTCACCAGTGTCGATAGCTTTAGCAATGCGATCAGTAGCCAGTTCAATATCTGGCATTAAACGAAAATCCCCAAGTAAATGTTCTCCTGGGTTCAAATATAAATCAGCCTGGCCATTATTTATAACATCTCGATTAAACAATAATTGCCTGACAATAGGTGGATACGCGATCAGTGATTCTTTAGCAGTTGCCGGGAGTGGCTCTGAAACAGACCAATACTTATCTTGAGTTTTTACTAGTTCAGTATCCATAAAATTACATAGCTATTTATAAGATGATTATTAGAGGTTAAATTCCTTAAAAATAATAGCTGTGTTATGCCCTCCAAATCCAAATGTATTAGACAATGCTGTTGAGCCTGTAAATTCCTTAGCTTTTCCTGGAGTGTAATCTAAATCACAGTCTGGATCTTGATTTTCAAGATTAATAGTAGGAGGAATGATTTTATTTTTTACTACTAGAGCACAAATTGCAGCTTCCAGGGCTCCTCCTGCTCCTAAAAGATGGCCATGCATAGATTTAGTTGAGCTAATTGGTATCTTCCGGGCATAATCACCAAAAACGCTTTTTATAGCACTAGTCTCTTCACGGTCATTAATCGGCGTTGAGGTTCCGTGAGCATTTATATATCCAAGTTCAGTCGGATCAATATTTGCTTTCTTTAGAGCTTTCTTCATAGAACGTACAGCTCCTTCTCCGTTTTCAGCGGGATGAGTAATATGATAAGCATCGGCTGTGGATGCGTAACCAGCTAGTTCTGCTAAAATATTAGCACCACGTCTTTTTGCATTTTCCAGCTCCTCTAAAACTAAAACACATGCTCCTTCACCCATAACAAATCCATCTCTATCCAGATCAAATGGTCGAGAAGCAGTTTCAGGGTTATCGTTTCTCTTAGTTGAAAGTGCACCAGCTTGACTAAACCCCGCAAATCCAATAGAAGTTATGGTTGATTCTGCGCCCCCTGTGATTACAGCTTTTGCATCCCCTCTCATTATCATATCTGCAGCAGCCCCAATTGAATCTGAGCCTGAGCAGCAAGAAGAAGTAACAGAATAAGCTGCACCTTTTGCACCAAGAGCAATAGAAACCTTAGCAGCACCCATCTCAGCTACCATCATTGGCATTAGAAAAGGACTCACTCTATTATGTCCTTTGCTATTTAAGATTCCAACCTGTTTCTCAATAGTTGATAGCCCGCCATAACCACTGCCTATAATTGTCGCAATATCTTCACAATTATTATTATCTATTTTCAAACCTGAATTCTCTAATGCTTGATGCGCTGCTGCCATCGCAAATTGAATATACCGATCAGTTTGTCTAATCTCTTTTCTATCCATAAATAAGGACGGATCGAAATTTTTAACTTCACATGCAATATTAGTAGGAAACGGGGAAGAATCAAATAAGCTTACTTTTCCAGCTCCTGACTGGCCTGATATTAATGCATTCCATGTCGTATCGGTATCATTACCAAGTGGTGTAACCATACCAATTCCAGTAACTACAACTCTGATAGGCAATTTAATCACTCCTAATTCAATATACCGATTGATAATACGTGGCAAACCTAAGATCCCGCAAGCCAATCAATAAAAAGACCCCTATTATCGGGGCTTTTAGTACTATTTTATTAAAACTCAGCTCTTTGCCCGCAAACACATGCTATTGAATTACCAAAGGCAATATTTTTCCCGTACTGTATAATTTAAGTTACTCAAGGAGCAAAGCTAGTGTTTATGAAATACGATGATGTCATTATCAGCTATGATGACTCAAGCCCTAATACCGAGACGCTGGCTCTAGTTTTAATCCACGGGTTTGCATATAACAAAAAGATGTGGGATGAACAACGAACCTTACTATCTAAAAATCACCGGGTTATTACCTATGATATAAGAGGTCACGGAAAAACAACATCGGGTTATAAAGACTATACGATGGAATTACTTGCAGATGATCTTAAACATCTGATAGATCATCTACATCTCAAAAATTTCATACTAGGCGGTTTCTCAATGGGAGGATACATTGCGTTAGCTTTCTGTAGGAAATATAAAACACCGTTTAAAAAACTCATCCTGATGAATACAAAGCACACTGCAGACTCTAAAGAAACCAAGGAAAATAGACAAGTATTAGCGCAGAGAGTGGAATCTAATGGAGTGGAATCTGTATCATCCATACTAATAAACCGGATGCTAACAAAAGAAACTCTAAAAACTCACCCTGAAATCAAGATACGAGGCCAGAGGATGATTCTAGAAGCTTCTGCTAAAGGAATCGCATCTTCATCTAGAGCTATGGGTAAAAGAAAAGATTCTACCAGTGTTCTGTCAACTATAACTGTTCCAACACTGATTATAGTAGGTGATGAAGATAGAGTAACTCCTGTAGTTTTTTCTGAAGAGATGCACTCCTTGATCCCTAACTCTGTTCTAGAAATTATTCCAAATGCTGGACACTTATCAAATCTAGATAACCCCACAGCCTTCACAAAGGCGCTGATAAATTTTTTATAAAAAAAGACTACCTGAAAGGCATAAAATTGAATAACAAGGGTCACATTAGCATAGAAGACCTCCAAGAAGGTTTTATTTTCCCAATCTTAACCACAAATATTTCCAATGACTCGGTTATAAATTATCTTAATCTTATAAAAGGAGATGACTTACACTCTTCACAAGAGTTGTTAATTGCCCCTCCAGCAGCAATAGCAGGGATAGCTATTGGACAAATCATAAATACACTTGAATTCCCGGCCGGGGTGATTCATCTATCACAAGAAATTGAAATTATTGAAAAATTAGAGTCTAATAATTCAATAGATATCAAAGTAATTATTGAACAAAAAAAACCTCGGAAATCTGTTATTTTAATGACTTTATCCTACGAAGTGACCAATACCAAAACTTCGGCATCTATATTAAAATCAAAAACAACTTTTATAGTTCCAGAAAGTAAGAATATATGAAGCAGCCGTCGAACATATCTTATAATATTAGTCAGCAAACAATAAATAATTATGCAATAGTTTCAGGTGATCATAACCCAATACATATAGATGAATCTTTTGCTCAAAAAAGTGAATTTAAAGGTACGATAGCTCATGGCATGATCCTAGTGGGTTATTTTTTCGACTATATGTCTCGATCTTTTGGGCAAGAATGGGATGAATCCGGTAAATTAAAATCTAAATTCCGTAATCCTGCCAGGCCAAATGATACCGTTATAGTATCAGGATCTATTCAATCCATAGCTCAAAATCCTGCCGAGAATGAGGGTATACCAATCATTAAATATCGTTTAGAACTGCGAAATCAATTAGATGAATTACTTTCAACAGGACTTGCAGAATTCAAATCTAAAAACGTATCATCCGAAATAAGAATAAAAACGACGGAGGAGAATAGTGGTTAAAGGAAATTCGCAAAAGACTGTAGTTGCGGTAGATGCTATGGGAGGAGATCATGCTCCCGGGGAAATCGTAAAAGGGGCAATAGAATCATTAGTAGAAAATAATATAAAAATTGTTTTAGTAGGAGATGCAGGAAAAATTGAAGAATCTCTAGAAAGCCATGGTTACTCCGGAGATGATATTGAAATTATACCGTCAGTTGGTGTAATTGAAGAATCTGAGCAGCCTGCGCTAGCTTTACGCAAAAACCCTAAAGCATCCGTTGCAATTTCTGTAGGTCTAGTAAGTAAAGGATATGCCGATGCTGTCGTTAGTATGGGTTCCACTGGTGCTTTAATGACTAGCGCGTTTTTTGGGTTAGGTATGATTGAAGGAATCGACCGACCAGTTCTTGGAGGACCTTTTCTAGGCTATGCCCCCAATATGATATGCCTTGATATGGGGAGTAATATTGATGCAAAACCACGTCAATATTTAAATTTTGCAGCGATCGGAACCGCAATGTCCCGCACATATTTAGGTATCAAGGATCCGACGGTAGGATTATTAAACGTGGGAGCAGAACCTTCCAAAGGCTCCAAACAAGTTAAAGAGGCGTACCAATATTTAGAATCCAGTAAATTTAATTTTATCGGAAATATTGAAGCACACGAAATGGTCAACGGCAAAGCAGATATTATCTTATGTGATGGTTTTGTAGGTAATATATTACTCAAATATAGCGAAGGCTTAGCATTACTTATATCAGAAGATTTACGGGAAACATTATCTGTAAGCATGGACAAACACGCAGCCGAGGATATAGCAAATAACGTATTCCGAAAAATCAGCGTCCTAGACAATTCAGGTGGCCCTATTTTAGGTATTAATGGGGTAGCCATAGTTGGGCATGGCAGAGGAAAATCTGATATGGTAAAAGGAGTGATAAAATCCGCGACTGACATGCATGAACGGCAAGTCATAACAGCTATTCATGATGAAATCTCGCGGATCCAAATCAGCCCTAGTTTAGATGATTAATATACAGAATTTAGAAAGCCAATAACAATGAACCCTTCCGAATTACCACAACCTTTACAAGGAAAAACGGCTCTAGTAACAGGGGCCAGTCGTGGAATTGGTAAATCCATAGCATTAAAATTAGCGAGCTTAGGTGCAAACACACTGATAAACTATAACTCAGATCAGGAAGCCGCTAAGAATGTAGAAAAAATGATCACAAGCTATGGAGTGCGTAGCGGAATATTTCAAGGTGATGTTTCTCAATCAACTGACATAGATAACATGTTTGATGCAGCTGAATCAGAATTTGGACAGATCAGCATACTAATAAATAATGCAGGCATTGTTAACGATAGACTGATACTTAGGATGACTGAAAAACAATGGGATGACGTTATTAATGTAGATCTAAAAGGTCCTTTTTTATGTACAAAAAGAGCAGTCAGATCTATGTCTAAGTCAAGATGGGGAAGAATAGTCAATATCTCTTCAGTCGTAGCTCTAGGTGGCAATGTTGGTCAAGCTAATTACGCAGCCGCCAAATCCGGCCTGTCAGGGTTTACCATGAGCGTTGCGAAAGAATTTGCATCTCGCAACGTCACTGCCAATGTTGTTGCACCCGGTTACATCACCACAGATGTCACAGAGAAACTATCAAAAGACGTTCAAGAATCAATAATCTCAAGGATTCCAATGAAAAGACCTGGCACCCCTGAGGATGTTAGCAATCTAGTAGGTTTTCTATGTACAGAAGAAGCATCCTACATTACGGGGCAATTCTTTACTGTGGACGGTGGAATGACTCTATCATGAATTAATACTCTCCAAAAGTGGGAGGCAAGATTTAAGTAGAAGACTCTTCGATTATTTTAAAAAATTCAGTCAGTATTCTTGCGGTTGCGCCCCAAATACGATTCTCTTCATAAATATACTCATATGCAAGAACTGGCTTTGCACCAGCTCTAAAAGTAAATGGCTGTGGGCCTTTCTTATAGATCTCCCAAAGAAAATCAATGGGAACTTCTAAAACCTGATCTACTTCAATCAAACTTGGGTCATATTTATAGGAAGGTGGAATAAATCCAACATAAGGAGTTATATGAAAACCTGAAGGGGTTTTATGATCTCCTAGTTTACCTAAAACATTGATATCTGCCTGTCGAATGCCGACCTCTTCAAAAGTTTCTCTGAGAGCGGTTTCTTCAAGAGAGTTATCAGCGTCATCTCTGGCGCCACCGGGGAAAGATACTTCACCTTTATGATGTTCTACATCTCTAGTACGTACAGTAAACAATATATAAAAATTATCATCCTTCTGAATTACTGGAACTAAAACGGCCGAAGGCCAAAGCTCTCCTAAAACTATCTCGTCTCCAGAATGACTTTCTAGATCACGTTTTATTGAATCGGGGTCAATGCTAACTAACTTCATAACAGAGGGATTATAATCCTCATACGAACTTAGTAGCAAGCCATTAGCACCTTTTATCAGTTTGAGATAGAATAACTCTGTTTATGGAAGCAGGTATGAGATGGATGAGAATTTAGAAAACGAACTAACCGACATTATTAATAATCGCTCCCGCAAAATCTATTTTAAAAAATATTCTTCTCTTATAAAGCAAAAAATATCTTTGCTAATCAACAGTCGCGTAAAAATACTTAGCTTTACAATTACGTTTATCGTACTCTTTGCCATATTAGGAATAACCAGTATTAGTGCGTTCTTAATCCAATCCATATTGATTTTAGTGTTCTTTTATCTATTACAAACATTAGTTAAATCTTATGCAAGAAACCGTTCTGTCTATAGAAAACGCTGGCGAGGTAAAGAACTAGACGAAGACGATAACAAGTTATGGATCAGCAATAAGTTCGCTACACTATATCGTAATTTCACCAGCAATAAGTAACCAATAAAATCCCATCGAGTAGATGGATCAGAAGGTATTTTATGCAGTTACAAGAATTGTATCTTTAAGTATCTGAATCAGATTTACAATATTAACACGCCAGTCATTATCAGGATCTAGCAAGTTAATAAGTCTCATCTGAGCATTACCTATTTCAATATTATGAATTTTATCTGATATTAAGATCTTCTTGTTAAAATCATATGGTTTTTTTAAGTTAATAGTTATTTCAGATTTTGTGCCGATTATGCTCTTTATCTCACCTTCCATACTAGAAATCTCAGTCCGCAAATAAACAGCAAGAACTAAATCTTTGACGCTTTGAGGCGGTTCTCCAAATCGATCAGTGAATTCTTCTAACAGAGCATCGGAATCAAAATCTTTTCCTGCTCCCAATAATCGTTCATATATAGATAGTCTTGTACTTATATCTGTAACATAATAGTCAGGTATATAAGCATCTACACCAAGTTCTACAGGAGGTCTCTTTACAGTTGGCTGAATGAGCAAATCCTTTTGTTTAGAAATTTTATTATCTGTTCCTCCTCGAGCTTCTTCTACTGCTTGAGCAAGTAGCTTAGTATATAAATCAAAACCTATGGAACTTACATGGCCACTTTGATCTGCACCAAGGATATCGCCCGAACCTCGTATTTGGAGATCTTTCATAGCTAATTGATAACCTGAACCTAAAGATTGAGTAGACAAAATTGTTCTCAATCTTTTCTCAGCTAATTCTGTCAAAGTACCTGTTCTCTTAAAGAGAAAAAAAGCATACGCCCTAACAGGGGATCTCCCAACTCGGCCCCTAAGTTGATAAAGTTGAGTTAATCCAAGTTTGTCGGAATCTTCAACAATAAGTGTGTTTGCATTGGGTATATCTAGTCCAGATTGTACAATAGTTGTACATATCAATACATTGACCTGTCCAGTCGAAAATGATTCCATAACCTCCTCAATCTCTTTAGGTTGCATTTGTCCGTGTGCAACACTAAATGAAATTTCCGGGCATAGTATCTCGAGTTTTTTCATTTTCTGAAAAATTGTATTCACCCTGTTGTGAACAAAATAGACCTGACCTCCTCTATTAATTTCTTTTAACAGAGCATCTCTAACAATTTGATCATCATATTCAGTGACTCTAGTAGACACTGGAAGTCTCTCTTCAGGTGGGGTTTCTATACGACTCATATCTTTAACCCCAAAAAGAGCCATATGAAGAGTTCTAGGTATTGGGGTAGCAGTCATTGTCAAAACATCAACTGTAGCTCTTACGCTCTTGAGATGCTCTTTTTGGCGTACTCCAAATCTTTGTTCTTCATCTATAATAATTAATCCCAATTTTTTAAAGTGCACATCTTTTGATAACAATTTATGTGTCCCGATAACAATGTCAACATCTCCTGAAGATATTCTAGAAAGCGTGTCTCGGTTCTTGGAATCAGACTGTAATCTTGAAAGCATAGCTATCTTTGTAGAGAAAATATTAAGCCTTTCGGAAAAAGACACGTAATGCTGTTGAGCAAGTACCGTTGTGGGTACCAAAACGGCCACTTGAAAACCAGCATTAACAGCTTTAAAAGCTGTCCTAAGTGCAATTTCAGTTTTACCAAATCCAACATCTCCACATAATAATCGATCCATTGGAATAGTCGATTCTAGATCTGCATTAATCTCTTCCAGTGCTCGAATTTGATCCGGAGTTTCCTGGTAAGGAAAAGAGTTTTCCAACTCCCATTCCCAAGGATCTGATTGATTCATAGGCGGCCTCTGGCCAATTTCTCTAGCAACATTTAATCTCAAAAGTTCTCGCGCAAAATCTGCAGCAGCTTTAGAGGCTTTCTTTTTACTAAGTCCCCACTCTCTACCTCCTAAAGATGACAATTTCGGTGTCGATCCAGCCCCAACATATCTTGCAACTCGATCAATTTGGCTAGTTGGAACATATAGCAAATCATCATTTGCATATGCCATAACTAAATATTCTCGTTCAGATTCATCTAGACTTCTTTTAATTAAACCTTTGAATTTCCCTATACCATGCTCGATATGAACAATTAAATCATCAATCTCAAACTCATCTATAGTTTTTGGACTTCTAATTGATTTTCTAAAACCTGAGTATTTGTTCTTAGAGACACCGAAAAGCTCTTGATCTGTAAAAAAAGCTAAGGGCTTATCTTCTGAAGAATTTGTGGTACTTTCCAAAATCCACCCAGACAAGAAAGAGCCCGGATATAATACAATTCCATCAAATTCCTGCAAGTTTTCAATTCTGTCTAAAATAGAAGATTTATGGCCGTGTGATGTCAACAAGTCAGAAAGCCTTTCTGCTTGCAGCGAACATAGTACAATCTGTGCACCCGAATCTTGGATCACATACAGAGCATCACTTAATGCTTGAATATTTCCTTCAAAACTATTCAATTCCCCGAAATCAATAGTCACTGCTCTTCTTATCGATGTGTTTTCTTTAGCCTTCTTACTAAAAGGCTTAAAATTCAGCGCCTTAGAATCTCTTAATATAGTCGATTCAAATTTATCTACCTGAATGATGGGATTTGGAAATGAATTTTCTATATTACTACTAAGGATTTGGTGCTTTCTTTGATCAGAAGCTGCCTCGTTAAACTGCCTCCATGTTTCTAGGAGTTTATCTTGATTTTCATGAATTAGAAGAGTTTGTTGGGGTAAATAATCAAAAAAAGTACCCGCATGAAATAGATGCGTGTAAAACTCAGAATTCGAATAAATTTCTGCTTCTGTAATTGTGTTTTTAGAAAGTACGTATTTATTTACTACTTCTGTAACCGCTAGAGAAGCATTCTCATCGATGTTCTTAGTTTCAAGATTAGTACTTGGAATTAACTCTCTTGCAGGTATGATACATGTCATCTCTATTTTATCTGTCGAACGTTGATCCAAAGAATCAAATTCACGGATACTTTCAATCATGTAGCCGTCTAATTCTAATCTAACTGGGGAATCACATTGAGGAGACCATATATCAATTATTCCACCTCGCCTACTAAAAGTACCTGGTGTTGAAATAGATGCTACACTCTCGTATCCACGTCTAACCAAAGAATTCAACACCTTTTCCAGATCTACAGTATCACCCAGTTTTATAATTTCCGATTCAAGGGTAAATTTTTCTAATTCAAGCGTTATCCTGGATATTGCATTAACACTAGTCACAATAAGAGGCCTAGTTTGGACATGATTTAGATGGCTATCTTCTATCTGCTCTGATAATTCTGAGAGAATATATAAAATGCGCAACCTATCCCATACAACAGATCGGTCACTATTAAGATTTTCATACGGTAAGGCGTCAGGTTCAGGGTAGTAATATATGTATTCACCTTCTAAGCTTTGCCCAGCATACTCTTTTATTTGACTAAAAGATTTTCGAGCATCTTGCGGAGTAGAGTGAATCCAAACAACTGGAACAACTAAATCTTTCCATATACTAGTAATTAAGAATGGCTTGGCTCCAAATGGAATATCAGTGTTAACTGGGCCAGCGCCTCCTAGCTTTAAGCTCTCTAGAAGATCCTTGTAGTCTGATCTATTCTCTAAGAATTTTGTTAATCCAAATAAACTCATAATTTACAGTTTATCTTGTGTTCGTAGTATGGATAAACTCTTCCTCTGAAAAGCATTAATAGAAGATATCCCCTTCTCTGCAAGATTCAAAACATCATCAAGTTGTTTTCTAGAAAACACTTGGCCTTCGGCCGAACCTTGGACTTCGACTATTTTACTCGATCCTGTCATAACAATGTTGAAATCGGAGTCTGCTTTGGAGTCTTCAACAAAACATAAATCCAAAAGAGCTTCACCTTCAATAATACCAACACTGATTGCACTAACGCTATCTAGTATTGGTGTAGTCAAAAGTGTTTTTTCAAATACTAGATTATTTATTGCCATTTGCAATGCTATAAATCCACCGGTTATGGAAGCAGTTCTAGTTCCACCATCAGCTTGGATCACATCACAATCAACAGTAATATTGAAACCTTGTAAAGCTTTAAGATCACACACAGACCTCAAAGATCGTCCAATCAGCCTTTGGATTTCTTGTGACCGGCCATCTGGTTTTGATCGTACTCTATCTCGCTGGTTCCGAGTATGTGTAGAGCGAGGAAGCATAGAATATTCTGCGGTAACCCATCCTTGTTTCTTTTCCTTCAGCCATTTAGGCACATCTGTATCAACAGTTGCCGTGCACAGAACTCTTGTATTTCCTTGGGTAATCAAAACGGATCCTTCTGCATAGTCAATATATCCAACATTAGCATCTATCGGGCGCATTTCATCATTTTCTCGACCATCAACACGAACCATCTAATCACCTCATACCCTAAAAATCTTGAATAAAATTTACAACAAGAACAGATTACTACATAAATCCATTTACACCACAGCAATGTATACATAAACTAACAAAAGATAATATTTATCTAGGAAAATTATCTCGAAAAATATTCTAGTATTATGAATACCTAAAATATATACGTATTAGAAATTAATAAGGCAAGAGGTGGCTAAATGAGTGTTCTAGAAACACGAGACCCCGAAATTCAGGCTGCAATAGTATCTGAAGAAAAGAGGCAACGTGAATCAATAATACTCATAGCCTCAGAAAATTATACAAGCCTAGCAGTCAAAGAAGCTCAAGGTTCGAGTTTTATAGAAAAGTATGCCGAAGGATATCCTGGGCACCGATATTATTCTGGAACCGAAAATGCTGACATTATCGAAATATTAGCTCAAGATCGTCTCAAAAAACTCTTTGGAGCTAAGCATGCGAACGTACAGCCACATAGTGGTGTATCGGCAAACAGCGCTGTTTACTTTGCCTATTTAAAACCTGGAGATACGGTTCTTGGTATGAGATTAGACCATGGAGGACACCTTTCCCATGGTAGCCCTGTTAGCTTTACAGGGCAGTATTACAATTTCGTTTCCTATGGAGTTCGTGAGGATACTGAACTCATTGATTATAATGAACTCGAATCCTTAGCAAAAAAACATCAACCTAAAATAATTGTAGCTGGAGCTAGTGCCTACCCCCGAAAAATCGATTTTGAAAAATTCCGTGAAATAGCAGATAGCGTTGGAGCGATACTCTTAGCTGATGTCGCCCACTATGCTGGGCTGATTGCAGCAGGAGTATACCCGGACCCTTTGCCACACGCACAAATCGTAACTTCAACAACTCAAAAAACCTTAAGAGGCCCTCGTGGAGCATTCATCTTAACCGACGAAGAGCACTCCAAAGCAATTGATAAATCAGTATTCCCAGGTTCACAAGGCGGGCCAATGATGCACACAATAGCGGCTAAGGCTGTATGTTTTAATGAGGCTCTGCAACCTGATTTTATCAAATACCAAGAACAAGTACTTACCAACTCAAAGGCAATGGCGGAAGAATTACAGAATATTGGTTTAAGAATTATATCTGGAGGAACTGATTCGCATCTCTTCCTTGTGGATGTTACATCTCTAAATACAACTGGGCGCGAAGCAACCCAGGTATTAGAATCCGTTGGAATAAGTGTTAATGCAAATACGATACCCTTTGACAAATTACCCCCTCGCCTCGGAAGTGGGATAAGGGTAGGTAGTCCAGCAATTACAACTAGAGGTGTTCAAGAGACCGACGCGCGAATAATAGCAAAAATGATGGGGACAGTACTAAAAAACATGGGTAATGAAGAAATTTTAGCAACAATTAGAAAAAATGTACTAGAACTTACCCAATTATTCCCTGTTCCGGGCATAGACAGTTAGTCTCAACGGGCTGGTAAGTGTATAATAAAACAGTTGATGGAAGAGGTTTTTATTTATTCTTTAATATTTTTAAGGAGGAATAGTGGCTCGTTACGAAATGATTGCAATACTTAGCCCTGATTTGGAGACTGATCAGATTGATGAGGCTATAGAAAAAATTAAATTGACCATATCTAATAGTGGAGGCACCGAAGCTGAGGCTGAGTTACAAGGGAGAAAAAGGTTAGCCTTTCCAATAAGAGATCATCTAGATGGAAATGTAGTATTATCTAAATTTGAAATTGATCCAGGAAAAGTACACGATATAGGTGTAGTTCTCCGTCAAGATGAACGCTGCTTAAGAAATATGGTTGTTCGTACCTAAAACGAACCCGGAATTGCTTATGGAGAAGAAATATGACTAGTAGTTTAAATAAGATGACAGCAATCGGCAATTTAGGCGGTGATCCTGAGATGAGATACACGCCTAATGGAAAAGCCGTCACCTCATTTAGTATAGCAACAACAAATCGATATACTGTTGAGGGTGAACAACGTGAGGAAACTCAATGGTTTCGCGTATCAACTTGGAACCGGACTGCTGAAGTATGCAACCAATACCTGAGTAAGGGAAGCAAAGTATATGTCGAAGGCAGGCTTCAAGGACGAGAATGGGAAGGACAGGATGGGGTCAAGAGGTTTTCTGTAGAGATAACAGCTGATAAAGTACTATTCCTGGATAAACCAAGTGATAAATCGAATGATCGAGGGGAACAAAATCAGGAACCTAGAATACAATTTAATCGACCTGATTCCGGGGGGGCAGAATCCTTCAATCCACCTAGCTCCACTGAACCAGAAGAAGATTTACCATTCTAACTTAAAGAAATTTAACCAGATATTTAGGGAGAAACATGAGCTCAGATTTACAACCAGGAAATACCACACCCTCAGGGGAAAATAGACCCGAATCAACAGGAAACACTTCCTTCACAAATCGGTCTCAAAATAGAGCAGGTTCAGATCCAGCTAAGAGACAAGGCGGCGGCGGCGGCCGGAGATTTTATAATAGAAGAAAGGTTTGTTTCTGGTGTGCTAATAAAGACTCAACTATAGATTTTAAAAACCCCGAGAGTCTTCGTCAGTACTTGTCTGAAAGGGCCCGGATAGAGCCTCGTCGCAAAACCGGTACTTGTGCAAAACACCAAAGGATTCTAACTAAGCATATAAAACGTTCCCGACAGTTGGGTTTATTACCCTACACCACTGATACATTAAAAAATTTCCAGCCACGAAGATAGGCTTCAATGAAATGAAACTTCGATAAAAAACACACCCCAAGGATACAAAAGAGGTAATACCGGCCCAAAATTTCATGCATAATTCATCACCTGACAACACAGATTTACCCGATCGACGGCATACTACAGAGAAAAATCGTAGAAGCCGTATAAGGCGCATTATAACTCTCGCTATATCAATACTCTTACTCTTTACAATAAGTATTCCGATAACAGGCTACTATTTTGTTTTTGTCAAACCTTTACAGGAAACAGCGCTGATCATAAATGAAAAAACCTACTCGTGGAATGATTACTTAGTATTCACAAAAATGCTAATATCAGAAGGGCAAAATTCTGGAACATGGGATCCTAATTCTTTAAGTAACCTTATCTTCGATGTAATTGACGAGCTTGAGAGGTTAGAAATAATTGATCAATATGCACCTGCTGAAGGAGTAAATGTTGATCCCGAAGAGTTAGCTTACGAAACAAAAATACGAGTATTAGGTCGGAGTGCTGTTAACGATCCCAGTGTATCCGAATCAGAGTTTGAAGAAAGATACCGGCGCAAGCTTGATTTATTGAAAATAGATAAGGAGATTTTTTCGAATATCGTTTACCAAGGTATACTAAGACGTAACCTTGACAGTAAATTACGTGATGAAATTCCTCAGATAATGAATCATCGCCATTTATATGTAATTCAACTAGACAATAGAGAAACAGCTAAAGTAGTTTTAGAAAGAATAGATTCCGGAGAAAGTTTTCAAGACGTGGCAAAGGATATTTCGAAGGATACACTTTCAGCAAAATTAGGCGGAGATATTGGTTGGATTCCAAAAGGTATTAGACCTGATTACGATGCAGTCATCTTCGACCTGCATGATGGTGAAATAAGTGAACCTCAATTATCACGATCAGGCTATTCTTTAATTAAAGCAGAGGGAAATATCGAATTGCAAGATCTCACTGACTCTCATCTGTCTACACTACAATCAGCTGTCTTAAATACTTGGATTGCAGATCACCGGGTAAAATTAATTAAAGAATCAAAATTGAAAAGGCCAGGTGGGAGTATCTCAAGTGAAAGATATAATTGGATCGTAGGCCAACTTACTCAAGAGCGTGAATTATTCCCAAGGAGAACGTTTAGTGATTAGTAATACTAAAATACAGCCTCCTTTAAAAATAGGTATTGGAATATTAGGTTTGGGAATTATTGGATCAGAATTTGCTAATAGTTTATTAACCCAAACAAGTTCTCTACGCGAAAAAACTGAAACTGATATTACAATCTCGAAAGTCCTAATCAGAAACAAAAAGAAACGCCGTTCTGTAAATTTACCAGGGGATATTTTTACTACAACTGGACTGGATGTTATCAATGATCCTAATACGAATATAGTTGTAGAGCTATTAGGTGGAACTGACCCTGCATTTGATCTAATACGTAAAGCTCTCTTATTAAGAATACCTGTAATAACAGCAAATAAGGAACTGGTCGCAAAACATGGAGAAGAGCTACAAAAAATAGCAGATACAAACGAGGTGGATTTTTTATATGAAGCAGCAGTAGGGGGAGGGATACCTTTAATTGCAACCGTGAAAAGAGGGCTGGCAGGAACTAAAATAGAAATTATTAAAGCTATTATCAATGGGACTACAAATTATATATTAAGCGAGATGTCAAAATCAAAAATCGATTTCGACGTAGCTTTACAAAAAGCTCAAGATCTTGGCTATGCAGAGCCTGACCCGACAAATGATATCAACGGAAATGATGCTGCTTTTAAGATCAGCATTCTCAGTAATTTAGCCTTTAACGCCCCCATCCATACTGAAAATATTTATACAGAAGGAATCACAAAGATTACTCTTAATGATTTCCAGTACGCCGATGAATTAGGGTATGCTATAAAACTACTTGCTATAGCAAAAAGATCTCCTCTAGGATCAATAGACATAAGAGTTCATCCTGCATTAGTTAATAAAAATGCACCGCTTGCTAAAGTTAATGGAGTTTTGAATGCCATAGAAATCACAGGTGATCTCATAGGTGAAGTTATGTTCAGCGGCGAGGGTGCGGGATCAAAGCCAACAACCAATTCAATTCTGAGCGATTTAATTGAAATCGCTCAGAATCTAAAATCTAATAACAAACCACACTCTTTCCCATCCAAGAAAATAGACTACTCTCTCTACTCCATCGACCAAATAGAGATCCGATATTACATAAGGCTACTTGTTTCTGATAAGCCTGGAATGATGGCAAAAATTACCCAAGTCCTAGGTAATCAGAATATTAGCATAGCCTCAGTTGTACAACGAGAAAACACCATGATTGAGCGTGTTGCTGAAATTGTCCTAATGACTCATAAATCAGTGGAAAAGAAATTATTTGAAGCAATTCAAGATTTAGATAAATTAGAAGGTGTGCGAGAAATCGCCACAGTCATTAGATTAGAAGAATAACAAAGAAGTAGATATCCAACTTAAATCAACAGAATAGTATTTAAAAAAGAGGAGACTAATATGCAGGAAGGAATTATCACAAGATATCGTGCGCTTCTTCCTGTTACTGAAGACACACCATTTCTATCTTTGGGTGAAGGAAGCACACCCTTAATAAGGTCTAAGTCAATTGAAAACGAAATAGGAATAGGTGAATTATACTTTAAATATGAAGGCTCCAACCCAACGGGGTCATTTAAAGACCGTGGAATGGTGGTAGCAGTAGCAAAAGCTTTACAAAATGAAAATACTGCAATAATTTGTGCATCTACTGGTAACACTAGTGCGTCTGCCGCCGCTTATGGAGCTAGTTGCGGTATGGAAACAATAGTAGTCATACCAAAAGGGAACATAGCTAGTGGGAAATTAGCTCAAGCTATTGTACATGGTGCAAGTATAATAGCAATTGATGGGTCATTTGATGATGCTCTCCAAATTGTAAGATCTCTTGCTGAAAACACGTCCATAGGCTTAGTAAATTCGATAAACCCAGATAGGATAGAAGGACAAAAAACAGCTGCTTTTGAAATAGTAGACTCCTTAACCAATTGCCCTGACGACATTTTCATTCCGGTCGGTAATGCTGGTAATATCACTGCATATTGGAAAGGTTTCAACGAATATAAGGATCTAGGATTAACCATAAAAACACCTAGAATGTTTGGGTTTCAAGCTGAAGGGTCGGCTCCGCTGGTTATTGGAAAACGCGTTGAAAATCCTCAAACACTAGCCACGGCTATAAGAATAGGATATCCGGCTAGCTGGGACGGAGCAATCAAAGCACGAGATGAATCACATGGAGCAATTGACAGCGTTTCAGATAACCAAATCTTAGAAGCATACAAAAAACTAGCTGCCTCTGAAGGGATTTTTGCTGAACCTGCATCTGCAGCATCAGTAGCTGGGTTAATAAAATATGCATCGTCACATCCAGAAATGGCAGACCGCAGGGTTGTATGTATACTGACAGGAAGCGGATTAAAAGATCCAGAGATTGCCGTTAGTAATGTCAAAGGAAAAATTCAAAACCTTCCTGCAAACGTTTCAGAAGTTAAAAAGTTTTTAGGAATTTAATCCAGATATAGACAAGGAAACCAATTTGAGCCAAGAAAAAGAAAAAATATCAAAGTCAATAATAGCTATTTTAGAAGCCCTTGGTGAGGACATAGATAGGCCCGGGTTAAAATCAACTCCGGAAAGAGTAGCAGATATGTATGCTTATCTATTCTCAGGAATGACAACGGACCCTAAACAACAGTTTTCAACAATGATCCAAGAAAACCCCGGAGGGTTAGTAGTAGTAAAAGACCTCCCTTTTAATTCTCTTTGTGAACATCATTTATTACCTTTCACGGGGCAAGCCACAATAGCGTACGTACCAAATAAATTAATCGCAGGAGTTGGAGCAATAGCAAAAGCAGTAGAAATTCTATCAAAGAGAGCACAGATCCAAGAGAGGCTAACAAGTGAAATAGCATGTGTATTAGAAGATATTTTAGAACCTCAAGGAATTGGAATCGTGATTGAAGCTGAACACTTATGTATGACTATACGAGGATCGCGGTCTATAGGAAGTAAAGTAATAACCAGTTATTTCAATGGAATACTAAAAGATCATTCTACCTACAAAGAAGAATTTCTTAGTTTAATTAGAAAAGAGAAAATAAATGAATGAAGAGTTACAGCTCGAACCTTTGACTTCCTTAAATCGAGAATGGGAAGAACTCCAAAACTCACTCAAAGATAATTCAATATTCTTAACCTATTCTTGGCAGTTATCTACAGCTTTAACATGCTGTGAGCAAGAAGATCTACATCAAGTATTAACCTTGAGAAACCCTACAACACAGGCTCTCTCTGGGATTGCACCAATAATTATCAAAGGCGATAGTGCTTTTTTTGCGTCAGACTATAATACTACCGACTTTCAAGATATTTTGTCTTCACCAGATAAAAATAAAACAGTGTGGGAATCCGTTCTTTCTTATCTGAATCAAAGCAATATAGAATCTCTAGACTTAACAGGCATTAACGAAACTTCTGACTCCATTAAACATCTAAGAGAATTAACCGAAAATAACAACTGGGAACTAACAAAAACAAACTGGGATGTAGACCCTATAATCAAGCTACCAAAATCATGGGATGAATATCTTATGAGCTTAAGAAAAAAAGATCGACACGAACTAAAAAGAAAATTCCGTCGGCTAGAGAAAGCCGGTATTATCAATTATTACCTAGTCGATAATAATTCGGACACACTTGATGAAAGCTTAAATGATTTCATGACACTAATGGCAGAAAGTAAAGAAGAAAAAGCTCAGTTCCTCACCGAATCTAGGAAGAATTATTTCACGACTCTTATAGAAATTATGGCTAAAAATGGAAAGCTACGACTATTCTTCATGGAAATAGATGGGGTTCGAGTTTCAGGAACTATATCTTTTCTCCATAACCGTAAGCTGTATCTTTATAACAGTGGGTACAATAAAAATTACAGTGAATTATCAGTAGGCCTTCTATTAAAAGCACACAACATTAGATATGCAATTGAAGAAGGGTTAGAAGAATTTGACTTCTTACGCGGAAACGAACCTTATAAATATCATCTGGGTGGTATTGACCGTCAAATTTACCGATTCCATGTAAGCTTAAATTAATGAAGTTCCAATGCGAATAGCCCTTCTAACAATGCATTCTTGCCCTTTGGAGCAAGCCGGCACACAGGATACTGGTGGAATGAATGTGTATGCTATGGATATCGCAAAACAACTCGGATTACATAATCATCAAGTTGATATATTCACCCTCGCTCATGATCTAAAAGAAGATAGTGTTATTCAGCTAAGCCCTAGAATACGCTTGATACATACCAATCTAAATTCAATAGGTGTACCTAAAAAACAATTAATAAATCATGTTACGTCTTACGAATCTGAGATAGAAGATTTTCGTAGAGATCAACAAATACGCTATGATATTATACACAGTCACTACTGGTTATCAGGCAAAGCTGGTATAAACCTATCAGCTCAATGGGATGTACCTCATGTATCAAGTTTTCATACAACAGCAGCACTTAAAAATGCTGCATGGTCAGAAAATCAGGAAATTCCTGAAAGATCTGAAACAGAAAAGCAAATCGCTTTAGAAGCAGACAGAATAATTACGTGGACAGCACAAGAGTCTGCAGATTTACAGAAATTATACCAATCTCAAAAAACGAATTTCTCAATAATACCTATTGGGGTAAATAGAGATATCTTCTATCCACACAAGAAAAGCAAAGCTAGGGAACACTTTAAAATCAACCCTGAAGAAGAAATTATTTTATACCTGGGAAGATTAGATCCCATAAAAGGAGCGAATGTATTTATCGATATCGCCCATAAACTAAAACACCGTAAGAATTTGCGCTCTTTTATAGTGGGTGGTGAAGCAAATGGATTAACACAAAAAACTCTAGCCCTATTAACCAAGGATTTAAACATCTCCGAAAGAGTAACTTTTCTAAATCCCATTTCACACGGAGATTTACCCGTTCTTTATAGTGCAGTAGATATGTTGGTAGTACCATCATATTATGAAAGCTTCAGTATGGTAACCGCAGAATCCATGGCAAGTGGAACACCTGTAATAGCATCTAACGTTAGTGGCCCGGCTTCACTAATTGATGATGGGAAAACAGGTTTTTTGGTTGCACCCGGAGATGGTAATGAATTCGCTAGAAGGATCGAAATATTCTTAGATGAACCTAGTCTTAGAAAAAAAATCATCCTCAGTTTACCGAATTCCATTGCTCACCTTGAATGGTCATTAATATCTGAAAAAATTATAAAAGTATATTTAGAAGAATTAGGAATACGCCAAAAGCTAAAAAACAAGAATTTATTAACCACCTGATCTATAATACTGAGATAATAATTAATATATGGGAACAATCAACCTTATTTATTTCCACAGCAGGAGGTCATAAGATATGTCAGAAGAGGAAAATAACCGACTACTTATAGTGTCAGCTCATCCAGATGACATGGAATTCGGATGTGGAGGAACTGTAGCCAAATGGATCAGTGAAGGTTGGGAAGGTAGCCTCTTAATTTGTACAGATGGAAGAGCAGGAACCTCGGATCCCGAGATGAAACAAGAAGATTTAGCTGACATACGAAAAAAAGAAGCTATAGCAGCTGCAAACGTCCTCGGCATAAAAGATATTAATTTCTTAGATTACCCTGACGGTCAACTAGAAGACACACCAGATCTTCGTGAAAATATCATAAGGGCGATAAGGCGTGTAAAGCCAAAAATTGTATTCACCTTCGATCCTTATCGCAGGACTCATAACCATCGCGATCATCGTAATGTAGGTCAAGCAACATTTGATGCTCTTTATCCATATGCTCGTGACTATCATCATTTCTCACACCTTATAGATGAAGGGTTAATGCCTCATATTGTGGAAGAAGCATACTCATGGACAGATGATCCTGATGTATGGATTGATATTACCGGTTCAATAGAGAAAAAATTCGAAGCTCTCAGAGAACATGTCAGTCAAATAAAATCACCTGATGAATTATTTGCGAGAATCAAAGAGCGCCATGCCGAGCAGGGTGAAAATGCGGGATTTAAATATGCAGAAGGTTTCCGAGTACATAAGTTCCGTTGGTAAACTGAAACTTTTTTATGTTTTATGATATCCACTGTCATATACTCCCAGGGGTTGATGACGGCTCAAGGGATAAAGAAGAGTCCATGGAAATGGCTGAGATTGCAGTAGCTCAAGGAACCTTAGGTATAATCACTACACCACACCATTTACCCCGTTCAAAAAATACATCGAGACAAGAAGTACTTAACCGAATAGAAGATTTGAATAGTAGAATAGAAGAAAAAAAATTAAATATTGATCTCTTTCCAGGAATGGAAAATAATATCACTCCAGACTTACACGCAGATATCAAAAACGGAGAAGCCCTCTTCCTTGGAGATTCTCAATTTATATTAATAGAAACACCCTTCTCAGAATTTACACAAGACGCGAAAGACAGCGTACTAAATTGCCTAGAAAATAAGATTACACCTATACTAGCTCATCCTGAAAGAAATACTGACTTACAAATTAATCGATCCGGTTTAAGCTCTCTCGTTAGAAAAGGTGTATTAGTTCAGGTAAATACAGGGAGCTTTATGGGACATTACGGAGAAGAAGCCCAAAGATTAGCGTTCGAACTACTTCACGCCAATTTGATTCACTTTGTAGCCACCGATGCACATTCAAGCTCCGGAAAAAGAATCCCCAATATGCGTGATTGCTTTGAAATTATAAAAAGAGAAGTCAATGAATCTACAGCTTGGAAATTAACACGCGATAATCCGATATCTATTCTCAAAAACGAAAAGGTTAAAAAATAAATCGCAGAAAATAAAGATCCTACTTAAGTCGGTGTTTTAGAAAACTGGAGATAATAAGTCAAAATAATCTTTATTCTTGCCTTTAATTATATCGTAATAGAGTTTCTGTAATTTTGCAGTTACAGGCCCAATTTCACCATCGCTAATATCACGACCGTCTACAGACAAAACGGGGGTTACATGAGCCGCCGTTCCAGTCATGAAAAACTCATCAGCTACAACTACATCACTTTTAGGTATTCGGCGCTCTAATACTTCCATTTTTAACTCTTTACGAGCAAGATCTATCAATGTATTCCTAGTTAACCCTTCAAGAATATGGTCCGTTACGGGTGGAGTATACAGGATATTACCTTTAACTAGAAAAATATTCTCGCCGCTACCTTCAGATATAAATCCATCCCGTGTAAGCATAATAGCTTCATCAAAACCTCTCCATACAGCTTCAGATTTAGCAAGGCTATTATTGACATACATACCCGTTACTTTTGCACTCGGGGGAATCATGGCATCTTCAACTCTTAGAAAACTAGAAAAGCTACATGTTATTCCTTTATCTGATTCTAAATAGTTACCAAAAGGAACAACATAAATCAAAAAATCATCTGGTATATCGTGAACACGTAACCCGACTAGATTTCCCGATTTATAAGCAAGAGGTCGAATATAAATATCTTCTTTATATCCACATTCCTTTACTAGTTTTATTGTTAAATCTTCTAGTTCTTGCAGAGTGAAAGAAAGTTCGATATTAATCATTTTGCAGCTTCTTTGTAGCCTTTCATAGTGCTCTTTTACTCTAAAAAGATAAAGTTGTTTTTCGGTATCATTCCAATTACCTCGAATACCTTCAAATACACCTGTTCCATAATTGAATGCATGGGTTACAACACTAATTTTAGCCTCTCCAAGTGGAACAATCTTTCCCTCAAAAAAAGCGAGCTCTGGCATAAATTTTCTCCATTCCGATGATCTAAGTCGACTCATTGTATAGCAATTTAGTTTAGTGTATCAATTAGAATTACGTATTTTAATTGATAACGAACTTATTTTTTAGTCCCTGACACCCAAACAGCTTGCCCTGTAGCATTCCCAGATTCAATTAGTGACTTAACTTTCTTAAGAGCTGCATTTTCTGCCTTCTCCTGCTCGATCTCTGATAACTCTGATAAGATTTTTTGACTCATCGGGCTACCTGCTAATCTTTGATCCCAATATAATTCAGCATCAGAAGAATCTCCGGGAAAGGATAATTCTACAATTCCAGACTGAACATCTGTAAATCCAGCTCTAGCCAAAAGATTTGCAAGGATATTAGGATCTGATGTGTCAACGCGATTCTTATTATTAGGCACAGCACGACCTGAAGAATTAGTATAACTACGAAGAACTTTCATCGGTAGGTTCATCAAAGGGTTCTTATCACTGACTCCCCAAACGGTTATTGCAATCCTGCCATTTTTTTTCAAAACTCTTTTTTGCTCAATTAAGAAAGGCAAAGGGTCATCAAAATATAGAATTACATTCCGAGAAATTACTGAATTAAAATAACCTTCTTCAAATAAGAGCTCTGGAACTTCTCCAGTCTCAAGAACAATGTTTTGTAAGTTTCTGTCATCAGCTCGCTTCTTTGCTATGAGAATACTTTCCTCGTCGTGATCAATTCCGATTAGCTTACCTTCTAATCCAACAATATCAGCTATATCAAGTATGGGGTCTCCAAACCCGCAGCCTACATCTAGTAAAAAATCTCCTTGCTTAACATGTGATTGCTCAATCAGGATATCTGCTGAAGGCTGCAAGAATTTCATATATGGGCCATCATCCCATTGCAGCAAAGCATTTTCTAAACGACTTGTTTTATGATCTTTTTTCATCTTACCTCACATACATAGTTAGATATATTATTAGATTACAGATTAAAATAATACGCTTTATTTTTATTAGGGATACAATAGTCATTATACATGTGTATATCAACAAATTATATTTAAAATGATAAACATATAAAAGGTATTTATATTTAATTTATATAGAAATCTTGACACTACATCTTATTAATCATAAAATTGTACGGCGATGAACGGGAGTAGTAATGAAAACCTCGTCTTTAGAGAGTAAGGGTATGGTGAAAACCTTACGTCAGAGATTCATGAACTCGCCTGGGAGCACTTAGTTTTTATTAAACTAAGTAAGTATTTACAAAATTTTGTAATAAACAAAATTTTACCGAGAGCCCTGATTACATCAGGGAATTAGGGTGGTACCACGGGTATATCCCGCCCCTTGTAACATTAGGGGCTTTTTTTTTAGGCCTTAAATATATAAAAATAAAAGAGTTTATACGGAAAATGGAAAGGAGTAAAAATCCAATGGAATTAGCTGGCGGAGAACTTATATGTGAATCTTTAATTCAAGAAGGTGTTGATTTAGTCTTCGGGCATCCCGGAGGAGCAATTTTACCCTTATATGATCATTTAACTAAATACCCTCAAATTAAGCATGTCTTGACTCGCCACGAACAAGGGGCAGCACATGCAGCCGATGGTTATGCTAGAGCTACTGGAAAGGTGGGTGTCTGTATAGCAACATCCGGCCCTGGAGCAATTAACCTTGTTGTAGGACTCGCTACCGCATATATGGATTCCACTCCAATGGTAGCAATTACTGGCCAAGTAACAAGAGGAGCAATTGGGAAAGATGCTTTTCAAGAATGCGACATTACCGGAATAACTCTTCCCGTAACTAAACATAATTACTTAGTAACAAAAGCATCAGATTTACCAATGGTAATAAAAGAAGCTTTTCATATAGCTAAAACAGGCAGACCAGGGCCTGTTCTTATAGACGTACCCAGAGATGTTTTACAAGAATTATCAAACTTTGAAGAATACCCGCAAACTATAGATCTACCTGGATATAAACCCCATGTGAAGCCAGAATTATCCCAAGTTAAAAAAGCAGTAGATCTAATAAATAAATCTAAAAATCCTATTATATTAGCGGGTAGAGGAGTTCAAATTTCGGGAGCTGAAAAAGAACTGCTAGAAATAGCAGAAAAGGCTCAAATACCTGTTATCTCAACCCTTCTTGGACTAGGGTCTTTCCCTGGATCACATTACTTAAGTCTTGGGCTAATGGGCATGCATGGATCTGCTTTTGCCAACATCGCAGCTGATGAATCAGATTTAATAATTAACATTGGTGCAAGGTTCGATGACAGGATTGTAGGGAAAGTTGAGGATTTTGCAACCAACGCTAAATTTATACACATTACAATAGATCCTTCTAATATCAACCAAAACCTTGAAGCAGATGTACCTATCGTTGGTGATGCAAAATCAACCCTAGAAATGATGTCTGCAATGGTAATTAAGACAACTAGAACTAAATGGCTCGCAAGAATGGAAGAATTAAGAACTAAACACCCTCTGCATATACCCGAAAGCGACTCAATATTACCTCAATACATCATCCGTGAGTTATGGAATGAAACCAAGGGAGAAGCAAGAATCGTTACCGGCGTTGGGCAACACCAAATGTGGGCAGCTCAACTTTACCCAACAAACGTTGAAAGAGGCTTTATTACTTCTGGCGGACTAGGAACAATGGGATATGAGGTTCCTGCAGCAATGGGAATGCAAATGGGTCGGCCTAAAGACCTTGTATGGTCAATTGCCGGCGATGGCGGTTTCCAGATGACAATGCAAGAATTAGCAACTATCCGGGATGAAAAACTACCAGTGAAATTCGCGATTATGAATAATAGTTATCTTGGTATGGTGAGGCAATGGCAGGAGCTTTTTTATGATAACCGATACAGTCAAATTGATATTGCAGGTCCAAACTGGGTAAAACTAGCAGATGCCTATGATATTAAAGGGATAAGAGTAGAGAAAAAATCGGATGTTAGGTCAGCTATACAAGAAGCAAATGATCATGATGGACCAGTATTAATTGATTTCGTAGTGGAGCAAGAAGGCAACGTATATCCTATGATACCAGCGGGACAATCAGTTCAAGAAATGGTAGAAGATCCCGAGATGCATACAAAATCATCGGCGGTATTAAAGTGAAACGAATAATATCAGCTTTAGTTCATGATAGACCGGGGGTTTTAAATAGAATCTCAAGCATGTTTAGAAGGCGTGGTTTTAATATAGCTAGCTTGGCTGTAGGACATAGCGAAAAAACAGGTTTCTCAAGAATGACAATCGTAGTTGATAATATTGAAGATTCTCAAATTGATCAAATAACTACTCAACTAGATAATGTTGTTGAAGTAGTAGAAGCATTCGACATTACTGATCAACCTAACGTTGTTAGAGAAACTGCTCTAATTAAAGTCAGCGCTACGCCTTCAACACGTGGCCAAATAGTTGAAATCCTAGATTTATTTAATGGTATCGAAGTCGCAAATGTTTCCACAGATTGGATAATAATAGAAATAACAGGTACAACGGATCAAATAGAATCTATGTTAACTCTACTAGAACCTCATGGAATCATAGAACTCATGAGAACAGGCTTGATTGCTTTGACAAGTAATTAAGAAAAGCACACTAAATAATTGAAGGAGATATATTATGGCAAACGTATATTACGATCAAGATGCAGATATTTCACTACTTAAAAATGAAATAGTAGGCATAATTGGATATGGCAGCCAAGGGCATGCACATGCTTTAAACTTAAAAGATAGTGGTGTTGACGTTATTGTTGGGTTATACGAAGGAAGTCAATCTTGGGCTAAAGCGGAATCTGATGGACTGCGGGTAAATACTGTTGAAGAAGTAGCTGAAGAGGCAACAATAATTATGATGCTGATTCCAGATACAATGCAGAAAGCTGTTTATGAGAATTCAATTAAACCTCACCTAACCCCAGGTAAGACACTAATGTTCGCTCATGGTTTCAATATACATTACAACCAGATAACTCCTCCTGCTGGAGTAAACGTTACAATGGTAGCACCGAAAGCACCAGGCCATAGAGTTCGCCAATTATATGAAAAAGGTGTAGGTACACCTGCATTACTTGCAATACACCAAGACGTGTCTGAGACCGCAAAAGGGCAAGCTTTAGCTTATGCAAAGGGTATCGGAGCAACTAAGGCAGGCGTTCTAGAGACCTCTTTTGGAGAAGAAACAGAAACAGATCTTTTTGGAGAACAAGCCGTTTTATGCGGTGGGATTAGTAGCCTCGTTAAGGCTGGATTTGATACTTTAGTGAATGCAGGCTATCAACCAGAAATAGCTTACTTCGAATGTTTACATGAGATGAAATTGATCGTGGATCTAATATACCAAGGTGGATTAGATTACATGCGTTACTCAATCAGTGATACTGCAGAATATGGAGATTATGTATCTGGGCCTAAAATTGTAGACGACCATGTTAAGAAAAATATGCAGGGAATTTTAGATTCTATTCAAAATGGAGATTTTGCTAGGGAATGGATTTTAGAAAACCAAGCAGGACGACCCAGTTTCAACAAACTAAAAGAAAAGGATACAACACACCTGATTGAAATTGTAGGCCAAGATCTTCGCAAAATGATGCCTTGGCTTAAAGATACAGTCTAAATCGAACATACCTAAGATTTTATTACATTAATGAAGTAAGGAAAGTTAAATGGTTGAAAAGATTACTATATTTGACACTACACTGCGGGATGGAGAGCAAGCTGCTGGAGCTGGTTTAAGCTTTGATGAGAAACTAGAAATCGCAAGGCAATTAGAGCGCCTTAATGTGGATGTAATAGAAGCAGGATTCCCTGCATCTTCCCCTGGAAATCTGGAAGCCGTCCGCCAAATAGCTAAAGAAATTCGCACACCGGTAATTGCTGGCCTAGCACGTTGTGTCCCTGGAGACATTGATTCCGCATGGGATGCCCTTAAAGACGCAGCTAAGCCAAGAATACATGTATTCATCTCTAGTTCGGCAATCCATCTAACTCACCAATTACGAAAAAGCCCAGAAGAGATGATGGATCAAGCTATTCAATCGGTAGAAAGAGCAAAGAAATACTGTGACGATGTTGAATTCTCTCCTATGGATGCCACTAGAACTGATTGGGATTTTATATACAGATTAGTAACAGCAGCAATAGAGGCTGGAGCAACCACTATTAATATCCCTGATACGGTAGGATACGCGATACCTGAAGAATTCGGACAACTTATTAATAATGTTTTTACAAAAGTTAATAATATTGGTAAAGCAACTGTCAGCGTACACTGTCACAATGATCTAGGTTTAGCCTCTGCTAATTCACTGTCTGCTATACAAAATGGTGCCCGACAAGTTGAAGTTTGTATTAATGGCCTTGGAGAAAGAGCAGGCAATGCATCTCTAGAAGAAATAGTTATGGCTATTAAAACTAGAGAAGATCTATTAGGATTCAAAACCGATATCGATACTACTCAAATATATCGTTCCAGCAGGTTAGTAAGTGATTTTACAGGATTTGCAGTTCAACCTAACAAAGCCATTGTAGGATTAAATGCCTTCCGACATGAATCAGGAATCCATCAAGATGGAATGTTAAAAGCTCCAATAACTTTTGAGATTATGACACCAGAATCAGTTGGCGTAGTAGGTAGCTCTTTAGTACTAGGAAGGCAAAGCGGTAGACATGCACTGCAATCACGCCTTTTGGACCTAGGTTACGATGTTCCTAAGAATGATATGCAGCGAGTATACGAAGCTTTTACAGTACTAGCTGATAAGAAAGAAAGTGTTACAGATAGAGATCTAGAATCCTTAATGAGTGGAGATAGAAGAACAACAGGGGAGGCTCAATATGTATTGGAACATGTTCAAGCTATTAGCGGTTCTCCAGCTGTTCCTACCGCTACAGTAAAGATAACTGACCCTGAAGGCAAAGAGCACACCTCTAGTTCGATCGGAACTGGCCCTGTAGACGCCGTATACCAAGCTATATCCGAAATTATCGATGTCGATAACAAACTAGTAGAGTACAGAGTTGAATCAGTCACTGAAGGATTAGACTCTATTGCAGATGTGACTATTAGAATAGAAAGAGACGGAACGACATATGTAGGAAGAGGAGCAGATACAGATATAGTAGTTGCGAGTGCACGTGCTTACGTTGATTCTCTAAATCGCCTGATTGATATGACGAATCGAGCTACAAGCATAATTAACTGAAAATACTAATAATATAACGAAAGGTAATGATCTAATGGCTGGTAAAACAATGTTCGATAAGATCTGGGACTCTCATATAGTTGACGATCCTGCCGGTGAACCAACACTCCTATATGTTGATCTTCATCTTATTCATGAAGTAACATCACCTCAGGCATTCGAAGGTTTAAGACTGGCCAACCGTAAAGTAAGAAGACCAGATCTTACAATAGCAACCGTAGACCACAATATACCAACAACAGATCGCACTTTACCAATTGAAGATCCTATATCCGAACAACAGATAAACACCCTATCCGACAATGTTAAAGAGTTTGGGATTAAATATTATGGAGTCCATAGCCCTGAACAAGGAATAGTGCATGTTATTGGTCCTCAAGAAGGATATACACAACCTGGGAAAATCATAGTTTGCGGTGATAGCCATACGGCTACACACGGAGCCTTTGGAGCTTTAGCCATTCCGTTAGGAACTTCACAAGTGGAGCATGTTTTAGCAACCCAATGTTTGCTTCAAGAAAAACCAAAAACAATGGAAATTAAAATAAATGGTGAACTACCTAAGGGGGTCTCAGCCAAAGATGTAATTCTAGGAATAATTGGCAAGATCGGCGTAGATGGTGGATCTGGATACGCTATTGAATACACAGGTGAAGTTATTCGTTCATTACCAATGGAAGGCAGAATGACTATCTGTAATATGTCTATAGAAGCCGGTGCACGTGTTGGAATGATAGCTCCTGATGCAACCACATTTAATTGGCTTAGAGGGAAAAATCAAGTTCCACAGGGTGACGATTTTGACTTAGCAATAAAAGAATGGGAGCAATTAAGCTCAGATTCCGATGCTATCTATGATACAACTATTGAGATAAATGCAAGTGAATTGGAGCCATATGTAACCTGGGGAACTAACCCAGGCCAAGTACTCTCAATTCAAGATTCAATTCCAGATCCAGCTAAAATGGAATCAGCAGAAGAGATTGACTCTGCTATAAGAGCTCTAGAGTATATGGATCTAAAACCTAACACACCAATAACTGAAATATCAGTGGACCGTGTTTTTATAGGTTCATGCACTAATTCAAGGATTACAGACCTACGAGCAGCTGCAGAAATCATTAACGGATATAAAGTAAATCCTAATGTAAATGCGATTGTCGTACCAGGATCAACATTAATAAAATGGCAAGCTGAAAAAGAAGGTTTAGATCTAGTATTTAAAGAAGCCGGTTTCGAATGGAGAGAGGCGGGTTGCTCTATGTGTCTCGGAATGAATCCAGATACTCTTGACCCACATGAGCGCTGCGCGTCAACTTCAAATAGAAACTTTGAAGGAAGGCAAGGTAAAGATGGTCGAACACATCTGGTAAGCCCACAAATGGCTGCAGCTGCAGCCATAGAAGGACACTTTATAGATGTACGCGAATGGGAATTTAAAAAATAAAGGAGTAGTACAGATGGACGCATTTAACAGCCACACAGGAATAGTTACGCCTTTAGATAGAGCTAATGTAGACACTGATCAAATTATTCCTGCAGAATACTTAAAGCGAGTAGAAAGGTCTGGTTTCGGACCATTCTTATTTAATGATTGGCGCAAATTACCAAATGGAAAACCAAATCCAGATTTTGTTCTCAATAAAGCTTTTTATGATACCGGAACAGTACTGGTTACAAGAAAGAATTTTGGTAGTGGCTCAAGTCGTGAACATGCAGTATGGGCTTTAATGAATCATGGATTCAAAGCAGTGATTTCATCAAGTTTTGCAGAAATTTTCCATAAGAATTCTTTTGAAAATGGATTGGTCCCTGTCATTGTTCCTGATGAACAAATAAGCATTATTTTAGAAAGAGCATCAAAACAACCAGGATACCAAATTCACGTAGATCTAAATAATTGTGAATTAAGTGATGACCATGGATTACACATCCCATTTAGAATACATGAAGACGATGATACGCATGCCTTCCGCAGGAATACCTTAATGAATGGATTAGATAGTATAAGCTTAACTCTAGCAAATGAAAATAAGATAACAGCTTACGAAAACCGCTCATAATGAATGTAATCTATCTAACACACACTACAACTATGGGATAATGAGCCATAATTAGGAGGAATCTAATTGGATTATAGTATTGCTGTTTTACCGGGAGATGGTATTGGACCTGAGGTAACGAAAGAAGCAGTTCGCGTTCTACACGCGATTGAGGAAAGGTTCAACCATACCTTCAAGATTAAAGAGGGATTAATTGGAGGTATAGCTATAGATCAAACAGGAGATCCTCTACCTGAAGATACCCTGGCCATAGCAAAGAGATCTGATGCAATCTTACTTGGAGCAGTAGGAGGCCCTAAATGGGACAATCCATCTGCAAAAACTAGACCAGAAGCTGGCCTCTTAGCTATAAGAAAATCGTTAAAACTATTTGCTAATCTAAGACCAGTCAAGGCTCACCCTGAGCTCATAGGAAGTTCACCTATCAGGCAAGCGTTAATTGAAGGCGTAGATTTACTAGTTGTAAGAGAGCTTACCGGTGGCTTATATTTTGCAAATCCCAAAAAAAGGTGGGAGACAAAACAAGGAAGACGTGCAGTAGATTCACTAAAATATACTGAACAAGAAATACGGAGAGTACTAGAAATTGGATATGATTTAGCCAGAAATCGACGAAAAAAATTAACTTCCGTGGATAAAGCAAATGTTCTGGAATCTTCTCGGTTATGGAGAGAAATAGCGACCGAGGTTGCTAGCGAAAACCCAGATATTCAAACTGAGCATATACTCGTTGATGCATGTGCAATGCACTTGATTCAACGACCAAAAGAATTTGATGTTATCGTCACCGAAAATATGTTCGGTGACATCTTAACTGATGAAGCATCTGTACTTGCAGGCTCGATGGGAATGCTACCATCTGCATCTCTAGGAACGAAAAAGATAACGAAAGGTAATGGTGGAATGTTTGGTCTTTACGAACCTATACATGGATCAGCACCTGATATAGCTGGAAAACAATTAGCAAACCCGATGGCAACGATTGCAAGCTTATCAATGATGTTTAGATTATCTTTTGGTTTGGAAAATGAGGCATCTGCTATAGATAAAGCATTGGATTCCACCTTGAGTGCAGGCTTTCGAACATCAGATATTCACGGTATCAACGATATAAAACCTCCAGTAAATACAGAACAGATAACTGATGCTATAATTGAGCGAATAATTAATCCAACCAAAAATAGAGTAGCTAAGCCTCTCTGATAATACAGATTCTATTCGTCTATACTATTTAAACAGGATTATCTAAGAATTTTAAGGAGTACTACTAATGACTTTAGAAAAGGGTGCAATCATCCTTTATGACACCACGCTTCGAGATGGCACTCAACAAGAAGGAATCTCACTAACGCTAAAAGACAAACTAGATATAACAAAAAAGCTAGATCAAATCGGTATCGATATTATTGAAGGAGGCTGGCCGTTTTCAAACCCAAAAGATGAAGAATATTTTCAAGCAGTTACATCTTTAGATCTCAAAAAAGCACGTATAAGTGCTTTTGGCTCTACTCGGCGAGTAGGAACTACAGCAGAGGAAGACCTTAATCTCCAAGCACTACTTGATTCAAAAGCAGAGATTTTAATGGTCGTAGGTAAAACCTGGGATTTACATGTTACCCAAGTTCTTGAAACTTCCCTTGCAGAAAATAAATCAATGATCTTTGATTCAATTAAATACCTAAAAACATTTGATAAAGAAGTTCATTTTGACGCTGAGCATTTCTTCGATGGCCATGAAGCTAATCCAAATTATGCTCTGGAGTGTCTCCAAGCAGCGGTTGATGCAGGTGTAGATGGAATCCATTTATGTGACACGAACGGCGGAATGCTTCCGAATAAGCTCGCTTCAATAATAGACATAGTGAGAGATAAAATTGATACACCATTGGGAATTCATGTACATAATGATGGAGATTTAGCCGTTGCAAACAGTATCACAGCAGTAGAACACGGGGTAGTCTACGTACAAGGAACGATTAATGGTTATGGAGAAAGGTGTGGTAATGCAAATTTATGCTCAATCATACCAGCATTACAAGTTAAAATGGGATTACAAACAATTCTCCCAGAGCAACTAGAGAATCTAAGATCTGTAGCACAAGAAATATCCGAATTGGTTAATATAGGTATGCACCCGTCTCAACCATATGTCGGATCACGAGCGTTCACTCATAAAGCAGGCTTACACGCATCCGCAGTCGCTAAAGTTGAACGTAGCTACGAACACATGGATCCAAAAATCGTAGGTAATAGTCGGAGAATAGTTGTTTCAGAGCTTGCTGGCAGAAGTAATATCGTATCTGCAGCAAAAAGAATGGGGATCTCTATTTCAACAACCGAGACAAAAAAAATATTGGAAAGTGTTAAGAACGCTGAGGCTCAAGGTTTCCTATTTGACGGGGCAGATGCTTCACTTGAAATGCTGGTCCGAAGAAATTTAGGAGACTATAGCGCACCCTTCATCCTAGAAGATTTTATAGTACTAGCTGAAAAATTACGTAGGCCTCCAGTACAAAATCGCGATAAAAAGAGTGATGACTTATTATCTGAAGCTATGGTGAAAGTAAGAATCGGTGAAGAAGTTTATCATACAGCTGCAGAAGGTAATGGGCCCGTAAATGCGCTCGATGAGGCATTAAGAAAAGCACTTCGAGATCATTTCCCAGATATAGATACCATTCGACTCATAGATTATAAAGTTCGCATACTCAATGAAGAAGGTGCTACAAGTGCAGCAGTCAGAGTACTAATTGAATCCTCAGATGGGGAAGAAAATTGGAGCACAGTTGGAAGTTCAACTAATATAATATATGCTTCATGGCTAGCTTTAGTAGATTCTATAGAGTATTGGATGCTAAAAACAAAGTCGAAAAAATAAAACTAACAATATAGAACGCCAGGGAATTTAATTGGATAATAATCATATACAGAAAAACGACCAAGGTATCCTGTTTCTAACACACTCAGGGTATGAAAACATCGAGCTTACCGGATACACAAGGATACATTTTTACAGACTGGTAAATACTACTCCAGAAAATGCGAGCGCTTTAGAAATAAAACATTTCTTCGAATTACGTGATCAGGAAATTAGTTCTGGATCATTATCAACAGATACAATTTCTAGTGAATCCGCAGCTGATATGGTCTCACGTGAATTGAAAATAGTAAACTTCCAGCAAGTTATCCAAAATAATGATGATCTTCAACTAGATGAAGAGCCCACTTCACCACCATTCAATATGCCCAACAATCCTTCTGCAATGGTAAATGAGTTAACTGGATCTAAATCAAAAAACATATTACCTCCGATACCAAGATATTCACCCAAAACACCGGACCCTAAAATTCAACCAAAATCTAATTCCAGGCAAGCAATATCTCAGAAAAGTAGTACAAATGCTGAAAATACTGTCAGTAAATTCTTGAGAAGCGAGCAAGGAACTCTATATCTAGAAACACCTGACGGTAAAGAAGAACGAGTCACTGAATATCTAAAAGTACATTTTAAAAGAATGCTGGAAAAAGATATCACTATAGCGACCGATGCAGACATAGAAATGTGGTGGAATTTACAAGGCAGCCTAGAGCCTGGTGTTTCAATGAATGAAGCAAGGACTCAAAATTTATTAACTGATGCTCTAAAAGCTGCGGGCAAGCTTCAAGAATCTGAACTCAACATACTAAAAGAGACTTTAGATATCTGGATCGAGGCTCGGAAATCAACATAGCCACCATATAACAAATAGATCAGCTCTATGCTCTTGGTGCTAAAGCAAGCCCAAATGAAGCTAACAGTGCACTTGGTAAAAGAGTTACCCCATAAGTAGTTATAGTTCCAAACGAAATCGCAATCACTAAAATAATACTGACTATACTTATAAAAGTCCCGTAACTCTTAGACGCAACTTTCAGCCATGCTCCCAAAAAAATAAAAGAATAAAGCAAAGAAGCTATAACTATCATGAATATAAACGGAACAAAACTCTGATCAACGTAAAGTTCTGGGAAAACATTTTTCCAATACCAGTAAGCTATACCAGATAGAGTAGATAGACCTAATAGAGTACTTGCAATCGCTATCTTTAAACTTAACATTATAAAAACCTAAGTAAGCTGCAATTGTTTCTCATGAATATTTCCATCAGTAATACTAAAACATCTAACTATAGGCTTGCCTTCATCTTGAAGTGATACAACTAAATAATATGAATCTGGCCATGCTGCCAGGTTACGATCAGTTTCCGAGGGGTATGCTTCAGTATGTGTATGCGAATGGTAAAATCCCCACATGTCCCAATTATTTTTTTCAGATTCTTGGTATATCGTATAAAACTCTTGTGCATCCATATTATATCTAAATGGGCTTTGCTCTATATTCCTTACGGTGTGTAATTCAAACTCTCCTTCATTCTTTTTAATAATAACGCCGCAACACTCATTAGGTTTTTCCTGATTAGCATGCCTAAACATTTGATCAACAATGTCTTTAGTGAGCTCTATTTTTTCCATTAATAATCTTCCTTATATGTTTCAAATAATTGCTTAGAATCAAAAAGTCTACGCAGGACGATCAAATACATTTATCTTTGTGTCTTTAGTAACAGTGCCTATTGTAGATCCTAAAACGCCTCTCTTTTTTAGTTCCTCATGCAGCTTTTCCTCATTTTTAGGGTCAACAGAAATAAGTAATCCTCCAGACGTCTGAGCATCCATCAGAATTGATTTTGCAATATCGCTAATACTCGTACTCCAATCAATTTCATCTTCTATCCAAAGCCGATTCCTAGCACTCCCACCTGGGACCATACCTTCTTTAGCTAAATCCCAAGCCTTTTCAATAATTGGAATGTTTTCTAAATATAAGTCTGCCCCTACACCGCTATTATCTAAAAGAACTTTCAGGTGACCTAATAAGCCAAAGCCGGTTACATCTGTACATGCATGTGCTCCAACCTCAATCATGGCTTCAGCAGCATCTTTATTCAAAGTCGACATTATAGATATTATTTCATCCAAAGTTTCTTGATCTAATAAATCATTCTTGTGCGCGGTAGTAAGTATACCTAAGCCTAGCGGCTTTGTAATAATCAATTTATCCCCTGCCAATGCGCCTGCATTTGCAATTTGATGACCAGGTTGGACGATTCCAGTAACAGAGAGTCCGTATTTCGGCTCTGGATCATCGATAGTATGCCCTCCGACAATTAGAACACCCGCCTCTTGAGCTTTATCAGCTCCTCCCTTTAGGATTTGCCCTAAAATATCCTTATCTAGATCAGCAGGAAATCCAACTATATTCAAAGCAATTAGAGGATGCCCGCCCATCGCATATACGTCACTCAATGAATTTGCAACAGAAATAGCACCATAGTGATATGGATCATCAACCACAGGTGGGAAAAAATCAACCGTTTGTATTATTGCTATATCATCAGTTAGTTTATAGACTGCAGCGTCATCTCCAGTACTTATACCTACAAGTAGATTGGGGTCATCTATTTTTGGTAAATGACGCAAAACTTGAGCCAGCTCAGCTGGCCCTAACTTAGCAGCTCAACCAGCGCAATGAGACAAACTTGTCAGGCGGACATTATCGTTTACCACAGTAAATCCTTTCACCATAATCAGAGTCTAATATGCTCTTATGAATATAATCTATCTATTTTCTATTTTTTTACTATTGCAAAAGCAATCATTGCACCTGCAATACCATTATCAATATTAACAACTGCAATACCTAAACTACAAGATTGTAGCATTGTCGATAAAGCTGCTATACCTTCACCACCAAATCCCGTTCCTGTAGAAGTTGGTATACCAATTATTGGTATATCGATTAATCCTCCAAGCACCGGAACAAGCCCTCCTTCTTGGCCAGCAATAGCAATCACAACGGTTGCATTTGATTCAATAGTAGATTTAACAACAGGAAATAGTCTATGTAGTCCTGCTATTCCAACGTCAGGATAAAGAGTTACATGAACTCCTAAGATATTTAGAACCATCTTTGTTTGTATTGCAACAGGTAGATCGGAAGTACCTCCTGTAATAATTACAACTTCTCCGATATTTTTTGGAACTACATAATCCTTGTTCTTAGCAATTAATAATTCAGAAGGAGCCTCAAATTCAATTACCGCTGTTGGTATTCTAGATAGTAAATATTCTTCATGAGCACTTGTAGCTTGGCTAATAATTACATACCCATTTTCTTCTAGAATCGGTAATGCAAGACCAATTGCCTTTTCAACAGATTTACCAGCCCCTCTTACAATCTCTGGTTTATCTAGGCGGTTGAGGCGTCCTATATCTAAATTAGCTTGATCTTCCAATTCGTGAATAGCAAAAAGCTTAATCTTTCTTTGAGCATCCTCAACAGAGATATCTCCATTTGCAAGAGCATTTAAAATATCTTTCATTTATGAGTACCTCCTAACCAGGTTATTCCAAAAAAGAAGGGCTGCGGTAATATTTGAAACCCCGGTCCATGCTCTTTTTAAACATCTTCGGAAACAGAAAGTTCAAGTAATGGATCATCCAGTAAATGTATTAAGACATCCCCTTCAGCTGTTTCTTCCTCTATAAGATAATTTGCCAGCCTATCAAGTATAAGACGATTTTTTATCAACAAATCGATGGCTTCTTGGTAGGATTCACCTACAAGTTTAGCTATTTCTGCATCAATTTTATCAGCGACATCATCACCATAGTTTCGTTGGTCAGATATTTCTTTTCCTAAGAAAACCATCTCTTCTTTCTTACCCAGCATCAGAGGGCCTAATTCTTTGCTCATCCCATATGTAGTAACCATTTGCCTTGCTATACTGGTTACTTTCTCTATGTCATTAGAGGCTCCGGTACTTATATCACCGAATACTACTTCTTCTGCAGCTCTCCCACCAAGAGCAGCTTTTATAGCCCCAATCAACTGTGATTTTGTCCTTAGCATGGTCTCTTCTTCTGGTAAAAACCGAGTATAGCCACCCATTGATCCTCGAGAAACTATTGTAACTTTCTGCACAGGATCGGAATCTTTAACAAAATGGCCTACCACAGCGTGCCCAGCTTCGTGATATGCTGTCAAACGTTTCTCGCGTTCAGCAACCTTTCTGCTTTTCCGCTCGGGTCCAGCATAGACTCTATCAACGGCTTCAGTTAGTTCGTCATAGCTAACTTGTGTCTTATTTCTCCTAGCTGCAAGAATAGCTGCTTCATTAACTAAGTTTGCGAGATCAGCTCCACTAAACCCTGGTGTTTGTTTACTCAATAACTCCATATCGATATCTTGCTCTAAAGGTTTTCCTTTAGAGTGGACCTTTAATATATCGGCCCTACCCTTAGCATCAGGAAGATCAATAGTAACTCTTCGATCAAAGCGACCTGGTCTTAGAAGAGCAGGATCTAGTATATCCGGCCTGTTTGTAGCTGCTATAACAATAATGTTTGTAGTTTTATCAAACCCATCCATTTCAACAAGTATTTGGTTTAATGTCTGTTCACGCTCATCATGTCCGCCTCCCAATCCTGCACCCCGATGTCGTCCAACCGCGTCAATCTCATCAATAAATAGAATGGCTGGGCTATGTTTCTTGGCTTGCTCAAATAAGTCTCTGACACGGCTTGCTCCTACTCCAACAAACATCTCAACAAACTCTGATCCACTTATTGCAAAGAAAGGTACCTGAGCTTCACCTGAAACTGCTCGTGCAAGAAGAGTTTTACCTCCACCAGGAGGTCCGATGAGAAGAACTCCACTAGGAATTTTTGCACCCAATTTTTCAAATTTTTCCGGAAATTTTAAGAACTCAACAATTTCTTGAAGCTCAATTTTTGCTTCTTCAACTCCTGCAACATCTTCAAAAGAAACTGCTGGGCGATTTTCCAAGAACAATTTTGCCTTGCTTTTGCCAAAATTCATTGCTTGATTATTACCACCTTGAGCTTGGCGCATAAAAAAGATGAGAACCGCACCAAAAAAGATAAGTGGGAGGAAATTAATAAGCAGCCCTAATACACTTGCAAATGCACTTCCTCCGTTAGGTTGCACATCAACTTTTCCTGGGCCTTCTCCCACGCTTACATCAGCGTCAGCAAGAAGTGAAACAATGCTCGTGTTCGGTTCTTTAACAACATTGAACTGTCTCTGGTCTAAAGTAGAAACTTTTAAACTATCTCCATTGACTTGAATAGTCGTTACATTCCCTGCACGTGCCTGATCAATCATCCATCCTAAAGATCGAGAGGTATTACCTGTGGGTGATTGTAAGAAGGTAAAAATTATTGCAACAACAGCTACAAAAACTACCATGTAGATAAAACTATTTTTAAAAATCTTTGGGTCCATTATAATTTCTCCGAGTTGATTATATTAAAATTATGCCAGTTTCACACGACTCTCACAGGATAATCGTTTTAACAATAATACAGTTAAATCATATCTCTCTCTATCCAGGGTTAAATAACACATGCTATTATACTACTTAAATTGATTAATCGAACAGGCCAAAATAAACTGATCGCTTCTACAGAAAATTGAGAATAAAATCTACACTCCCATTCACACTCTGTTTTCTATTAACATTACCTGCTATTTCATTAATAATAACTCCTATTTCAGGAGTGTCTATTGCATTTTCATCCTTAATGTACGGGCTCGGAATTCTGGCTTCAGCTTTCTTATTGACATGGGCAGCAGAAGCAGCTGAGAAAGACATCACCCGTGGTTTAGCTCTCGGATTCATTGCTATCATAGCTGTTCTTCCTGAATATGCAGTTGATTTTTCTTTAGCTTGGGAAGCAGGGAAAGACCCGGCTTACACACAATACGCAATAGCAAACATGACTGGCGGAAACAGACTCCTCATAGGTATTGGATGGCCAACAGTAATTTTTTTAAGCTGGTTAAAATCAAGATCTAAAGGTATTACTCTGTCGTTCTCAAAGAAACCAGATCTGGTTGTATTACTCGTTGCAACTTTATACGCGCTATCTATACCCTTAAAAGGAAGTTTGAGCTTGATAGACTCTATATTCTTGCCATCATTATTTCTATTCTATATGTACATACTCTCTAAATCAGATGATGATGATGAAGCAGAAATAATCGGCCCTGCAGCTTCAATAGCTAGCATATCATCCTTAAAAAGAAAACTTATCATATTAACCATATTCTTATTCTCTGCTTTTGTTATATTTCTTTGCGCAGAACCATTTGCACACGGGCTTATAGAGACGGGAACTAAGTTTGGCTTAGATGAATTCCTTTTAATTCAGTGGATCGCACCTTTAGCATCTGAAGCTCCTGAAATTGTCGTTGCCTGCATACTCACATTACGAGGTAACGGATCTTCAGCCTTAACAATATTAATATCTTCAAAAATAAACCAATGGAGCCTACTCGTAGGAACATTACCAATCGTTTACGCAGCATCCATTGGTGATTTTTCCTCTATGCAATTAGATTCTAGACAATCTATCGAAATACTACTAACCGCAGCTCAAACATTTTTTGCCTTCACTCTTTTACTCAATTTATTTATGTCAAATAAAAGTGCTTTAGCGCTACTATTATTGTTCACTTCTCAAATAATGATCCCTTTAGAGTCTGCAAGGCTCGTTTTCTGTATGGTATATCTAATAATAAGCATATTATTACTAACTATCAGTAAGGAAAAACGAAACGCACTTTTCAATCTCCGTAATGACTTTAAAACAGCCTTAAAACATAAGAATACCTTTTTAACCAGATCATAATTTTATCAGTTGTTTTTTAGCCCTCTAAGAGTAGAATAAGATAGTAAAGTAAAAAAGTTAAATTTATACGAATCTTAAGGAGGTCCTATTATGAGCTTGCGAGGAAAAACTGCAATTGTAGGCTATGGTGAGATACCACACCGAAGACGCTATGAGAACCGAACTTACATGGGCCTTTTTGCTGATGCAGTTGCAATAGCACTAAAGAGTGCTGGTATACAAAAGGACGAAATTAACGGGCTAATTGCAGAGCCGCCTTTCGGTTTACCAAGTTTAGGATTCGCATACGATTTTGCTGAGTACATAGGGATTACACCTCATTTTGCCACTGCATTAAACGAAAACGCAGCTACTTTCATAGCAACAGCTGCCGCCGCTATTCATGCGGGATATGCTGATACAGTTTTGGTTGTTAATGGGTCTGGACCAATGGCAGAAGGTCCCGGCATGTACGCATCACCACCTGATCATGTAAATCCTCAATTTGTAGACCTCTATGGACCAGTAGTCGCAGCTACTGGCTGGTATGCTCAAGTAGCAAGAAGGCATGCACATGAGTATGGCACTACTGATGAACAACGTGCTAGAGTCTCTGTTGACCAAAGGTTCAATGCACAAGGAAATCCAAACGCTTTTTTTGATGGTCAGCCAATAACTGCTCAAGATGTCTTAGACTCTAGGCCAATAGCTGATCCTTTGAAAATACTCGAATGTGTGATGCCCGCTCAAGGAGCGGCAGCAACTATTGTAACAACCAAAGAGAAAGCTCAAGCTCTAATTAAAAGCCCCATATATCTTTTGGGAGCAGGCCAGCATAATATCCGAGCTGAACATGGAAACACGTGGGGGGGCAGAATCACAGATACTCCTGCCAATATATCAGCTAAAATCGCATTTGAAATGGCAGGTGTTGGCCCGCAGGATATGGATATGGCACAAATGTATGATTGCTACACAATAACAGTAATGGTCACACTTGAGGATGCTGGATTCATACCAAAAGGTGATGCTGGACCATGGTACGAAGAACATGACACCACATGGAAAGGTGATTTTCCAGTCAACACCGGTGGAGGACAACTATCTAATGGCCAATCCACAGCAGGAACTACTCAAGTAGTAGAAGGTGTTAGACAATTAATGGGAGAAGCTGATGGGCATCAAGTTCCCAATAAACCTGAACTCTGTTTTGTAAATACGTGACGTGGGTACCTAAGTGACATGTCGTCACTTGTGTTTAGTACATCGCTATAGAAAATATGATCCCACTTTGCAATTAGAAACAAATGGTCGGGGTGGCCGGATTTGAACCGGCGACCCCCTGGCCCCCAGCCAGGTGCGCTACCAAGCTGCGCTACACCCCGAATCTCTTGATACTTTCAACGGATATTTTATATTATATATCATAGACTTAATCAGTAATCTCATAAATTTATATTTTTTACATTTTATTAAAGAAGAGCAAGATGCAAGAACTTAAATCAAAAGCGCTAGATCTTAGAACAAAATTAAAAACATACTTGGTGCGGCTTTGACCTTGATTCAATAAACTTACATATAGAAGAATTAGATAGAGAATCCAGCAAGCAAGATTTCTGGGAAAATTCTGAACGTGCACAGAATATCCTGAAAACCTCTTCTTCTTTACGAGAAAAAGTTACATCATGGAGAAATATAGAAGAAGCTACCATCTTACTTCTTGAAATGATCGATGAAGCGATTGCTGAAGATTTCAATGACCTAGAAAATGATCTTTCCGCTCAACTTGAAAATATTGTAAAAGACCTGGAAATTCTAGAACTTAAAGCCACGCTAAGCGGTGTTCATGATGATAAAAATGCTATATTGTCTGTCCAGGCTGGCGCAGGAGGTGTGGATTCACAAGACTGGGCCGAAATTCTAACAAAAATGTATTCTAAATGGAGTGAGTCTAAAGGATTTAAAGCCAAAATATTAAACTGGACAGATGGCGATGAAGCCGGGATAAAACGCGCGGATATAGAAATAATTGGTACTAATGCGTATGGATATTTGAAAGGTGAAGCAGGAGTCCATAGACTAATTCGTATCTCCCCTTTTGACCAACAACACCAAAGACATACATCTTTCTCTTTGGTAGAAATATTGCCTGAAGTAGATAATAACCTTGACATCGCAATAGACCCAGACGAACTAAGAATGGATTATTTCAGATCTAGTGGTGCTGGAGGACAAAGTGTCCAAAAAAATGCAACGGCCGTTCGGATTGTACACGAACCAAGCGGTATTACAGTTTCCGTGCAAAACGAAAGATCTCAAACCCGTAATAGAGAAGTTGCAATGAAAATACTGACCGCAAGATTAATGGAACGTGAGCTGAAAAAACAAAAGGAGGAAGAAACGAAACTTAAAGGTGATTTCGTCTCTCCTGAATTTGGAAATCAGATTAGAACATACGTAATGCATCCTTATAAACTAGTAAAAGATCATAGGACAAATCATGAATCCAGTGACCCCGATTCGGTCCTAGCCGGGGATCTGGATTCTTTTCTACTATCCTATTTACAAAAAAGTGTGGGGGCTAGTTAATAATGGTCACTACTTTAAGCTTGTTGCAAATTAGAATAATTCTAATTTTATTAATCCTAGTAACCCTAGGCTGTAACAACAATAGTAACGAGAAAAATCTGACTCCTCTAGATGTAACCAGAGACCTAATTGAAATAAACCAACCAATTAACACTCAACAATATATTAATCCAAAATTAGGGCTATCCTTTACATTCCCAAACGATTGGCAAATAACAAAACCTGAAGATAGTCCTGCTGAAATAGTACAGCTAATATCACCAGAAGGATCAATTGAAATTCAATTTATAAACGATTATCCACCCCCCACTATTGATTTAACTAGCTACAGCCAAGCACTAATCGACAACTTAATAATTGGAAATCCAGACTTAATATTTGATGGTCCATACAAGTTTGCAACGTTAGGACCCAACCCTGCTATTAAATACAATTTCACAACCTCTAAGGAAAATATCATTGGTACTACCATAATATCCATAAGAAAATTAGGGATGTTCTCCGATTCTATTATCATTCAAGCCCAAGGGGACTCCATTTCTTACAAGCAAAGTGAAGAGGAAATTAATATAATACTTAATTCATTCAACTTTTCTTCAATGGATTAGTAAATTGAAATGAATTTAATTCGAACTTCGGAACGCTTTTATTGACCGCTGCAAAAAGGTAACAGCAGACAGAAAAACTAATAAGGCCATGAGTGCGTAAAAAGCAGAACTAATCAATAGCGAGAAACAAACTATGACAACTCTAACTTCCCTAGGTGCTATACCCCCGCTAGAATCTAATCCCAAAGACTCACCTCTCGCTCTAGAATAACTTACAAGCAGAGAGAAAAATAATGCACCAACGGTTAGTAGTACTCCAAGATTGTCGTGAACAGAAGCAAGGTAGTATATTACACCGATAAGAAGAAATCCTTCTCCCAATCTATCAAATACAGAATCTAAAAATGCTCCTTGTATAGAATCTGTATCAGTTTTTCTAGCAAGTTCTCCATCAAAACCATCCATACTACTACCTAAAATAAACAGTAATCCAGCATAAGTAAAAGAACCTGTAGTGGCCACAAAACCGGCTACCAGTGCGAGCACTCCTCCAAAAATAGTTAACTGGTTAGGTTTAACGTGAAGAAAAATTAGTATAGTAACTCCGGTTGATCTAATCAACTTAAGAGCAGGGTTGTTCACGATATAATTCAACTAGAGATTACTCCTAATATTAATACCACAAATAGCATAGAATTCTGACTAGAAAGAATAAAAACAACTTTGATCTTTTGTAGACATCTACAAGAAAAAATTAACCTACATTAAACCAGAAAGCAGTTCTTTAGCCTCAGGTCTCAGCATCTCAGGAGTCCATTGTGGATCCCATACTATCTCTACATGAGAATCGTTGATACCTTCTATCTCAAGCATTCTATTCTCAACTTCAGGACCAACAGTACCAGCCATAGGGCACCCAGGAGCTGTTAATGTCATTGTTAAGAACACTTTATCATCTTGAATATCGATTTTATAAATCAAACCTAAATCATATAAATTAAGTGGTATCTCGGGGTCATAGCAAGTCTTCAATATTTCTATCACCTGCTCGTCTGTAACATCAGCCATTAACAAATTACCCTTCTTCATAATAAAATTAGTTCGTCTAGAAAAGAATATTCCTTTACCGTTAAAATTTCAATAAAGGTTAATCCTTTAGACCTCAATTATAGACTACTACTTAGTGAGGATCTTCAGTTTTTTCCAACATGATCGGTTGCATTTGTTCATTTTTTGGTTGAGAGTGAGCATGATCTTGATTAGCCATCTCACCTGCCTGTATAAATGCGTTAAGACCTTCTAAAACGAAATTTTCAGGAGATAAGCTGGCTCCTTTAGCTAGATCTTTTATTTGTCGAGAGAGTACACCCGTAAATCCGACAATCAATGATTCAGGGTGAGACCAGGAATCCATCCGGAGTATTTGGTCAGGCTTAATAGTAAATAAAACTAACCCCTCCTCTGGTTTAATAACATTCCCTTTCATAATATTAATTCCGGAATTACCAGCTTCTGCCCATATATCACCAGTATCATTTCTCGATATAACATAACGCCCTCTGTATATTTCCATGAAGATTCCTCCAAATTAATTAAACAGTGAATATATATAGTCAATCAGGTTATTCAAAACTCATATCGCATACCCAAATCGGCATACTCAAGGATACATTAAATATAATCCACGTTCCAGTAATTATTTATACCCATAGACAGTAATACAAAGGTTCTGTATACTCAAACAATAATATAAATGTGCCAAATTATAGGAGGCCTTATAGATGATAACTGTAACTGAGAATGCAGCTGAAAAGTTAACAGATTTATTCCGCGAACAGGAATCAGAAGGGTCAGCTCTTCGGGTTTTCGTAAAAGGTGATACCGAAGGGACACCTGAGTTTGGAATGTCAATAGAAACCAGTCCGTCTGAAAAAGATGAAATTATTGAGCAATTCGGTATCAAAGTTGTTATCGATGAAGAAAGCCTACCATGGGTAATAGGATCTGAAATAGACTACATCGAAAGTGTGGGACAACAAGGATTTACTATTAGAAACCCTAACGTCATGGCTGGATGCGGATGTGGCGGCGGTGCTTGTGCATGCTCAGCAGCCCAAGCTTAACCAGATATTGAATTGATTTAGGAGAAAACCCCGGGATTTATCCCGGGGTTTTCTATATTATTCTGCTTAGTAAATATTTAATATCAACAATCTCTTTTATTACTTAAATATTCGTGGTGCCCACCAATTCCAGTCTCCAAATATCTTCATTAATGCAGGGACCATTATAGATCTAACAACCGTGACATCAAGTGCAACACCAATAATTAATCCCACAGCCCATATCCTTATCAAAGTTAAGTCACCTGCGGCAAACCCCACTCCAACTAATATGAAAATTATAGCGGCATTCGTAATCACTGGGCCTGTCTTTATAAGTCCTTCAGTAACAGCTAAGTCGTTATCTCCTGAATCTGAATATCTTTCTTGTATTCTGGACAACAAAAACACTTCATAGTCCATACTGATACCGAATAAAACGAAAAATAACAATATTGGTATAGTCGATTCGATTTGGCCTGTAGACTGTATCCCTGTGATTGCCTCAAGACGACCATCTTGAAAAATTACAACCAGAGCACCTAAACTCGCTAAAATGCTTAAAGCATTCATAATCACTGCTTTAATTGGTAATAATATTGAGCGGAATGATAAAAATAATGCCCCTAATATACCAAGAATAACCAAGGCTATTGCCATAGGAAATCTAGAATATAAGAATTCTATACTATCAATAGTTCCAGCAGTAAATCCTGTAGTGAATGATTCGAGGATAGGGCCTCTAGGTTGATACGCTCTTATGTCTTGAACAAGTTCTTTTGCCCTGGGGTCAGTCCCTTTAAAATTGGCAATTACAGTTATATAAGTTATGCCTTCAGAGCTCATAGATAGTATGGATTTTTTGAGCGGGTTGTCAGGTAATAACGCAAAATTCTTATAAAAATTAATATACCCTTCAATTTTCATATCTGGGTCAAAGTCCACAATGCTATAGACTGATTTAACACGAGGGTCTTCTATTATTTTATTTGTGAATAATTTTAGGGCCTCTATTTCTTCTTGACCTTTTATAGAACCATTAGAAGCCTGAACAGCAATTATTATTGGATCAGAGTGGCCTTCACCGAACGCTCGAGAAATAATTTCAGTACCTTGTCGCGATTCGTAAGCAGGCGGTAGAAGATCAGCTGATGGCGACCCTAAATTTATTCTTTGAAAAGGCAGTCCTGCTATCACGAGCAGGATAAGAATTGGAACAGAAATAACCAGTGATCGCCTCATAACAAAGTTTGAAATCGTCCTCCAAAAATTTACCTGACTAAAAGATTTTTTTATCGGGATACGATACTTATTAATCCTTGATCCTAAAATAGACAGCAATGCTGGCGTCAGTGTAAAGGACAATAAAGCTGAAACTATTATTACAGCTATACCTCCTATTGCTATTGATCGCAACATTGTAATGTTAAAAAAAAGTAACCCGCTCAATCCCAAACATGTTGTAAAGGCAGAGAAAAATATTGCTCTACCGGCTGTAGACACAGTTTTAATAATTGACTCTTGGGTATTGGAATTTTCAAGCTCTTCACGAAAACGGCTAACAAGCAATAACGAATAATCCACAGCAGCGCCCAATCCTAAAAAGGTAGCTATATTTAAACTAAAGACAGACATTTCTATGAATGAGCTGAAAACAAAAATCAAACCTGTGGTTATGGCAATTGCTACCATCCCAGCTATTAATGGAACAAAAGAAGAATATAACGCCCCGAAAATAAGTACTAGCGCTAACAAAACCAAAGGCAAACTAATGATCTCGCCTTTTAATAAATCTTTTTTACTAGCAATTTCAACATCGTAAAAAACTGAGGCGAATCCTGTCACGTATGATTTTACGCCTTGCTCATCTGATATATAATTTCTCACTATCGGAACAAGTCGCTGAGCATCATCTAGTGAGCCATCTATCCACAAAGTTACAATTACAGTATCTTTGTCTTTAGATATCGACATCTCATTAGTCTTTCCAGGTATTAGAATAGAAGAAATTTGATCAATTGAATCTAATTCAAAAGTTGCCTGTTGGATTTTCTGGAAGAAAACATCTTGGCTCATACTATAGTCATTCCGTTGGAAAACTATATCAATTGTAGACTGAGCTAATCCCATCTCCTCTATTAATTCCGCAGCTCGAGCAGACTCAGTTCCTTTTATATCAAATCCGCCAGATACCAATTGATCAAATACTCGTGGAGCAACAATAGAGCTTGATATGAAAAGTAAAGCCCATAACAATATAACTAATTTTTTATATTTATATATAATTAATCCCAAGTTGGAAAACAAATAAAACTCCAGAATTAAAGCATTACTACCGGACACCATGAGTATCAACTATTATCGGACAAAAATAAAGGTACCTCAATATAAATTAACCACAAAAAGTATACCAGCTAGTATAGATAAGTAAGATTATGGCTACTACCATATATTCTTGTTCAAAAAACCTGTAAGTGGTATATTTATACATAACTATAAACATAGTGATGACAACTAACGAGAAGTGGGGATAAATCCCACTTTTTTCATTTATTGTGTTTATATTAAAAATAATGAGAAAGCAGTAGCCTAATATGAAAAGCGATTTTTTGCTAGCAGTAACACAGCTAGCAACAGAAAGACGACTACCTAGAGATGTCGTAGTCGATGCTATTGAAAATGCCCTTGCATCAGCATTTAAGAAAGAATTCATAGGTAGCGAGAATATATCCGTACGGATACTCCCGACCACTGGAGATATCCTTCTAACAGTACACAAGATTATCGTTGATAGTGTTGAAGATACTGAAAACGAAATATCCATTGAGGATGCATTACAACACAGGGCAGATGCACAACTAGGGGAAACACTAGACATCATTGTAGAAACCCCGGAAGCTGCTGGCAGAATCGCTGCACAAACAGCGAAACAAGTTGTCCTCCAACGTCTACGTGAAGCGGAAAAAAATGTTGTTTATGAAGAATATGCCACACGATTAAATCAACTGATATCCGGTGTTGTTCAAAGAATTGAAGAAGATCAAATAGTTATAAATTTAGGACGCACTCAAGCGATTATGCCAAATTCTGAATCAGTAGAAAGTGAGCATTATAGGCCAGGACAGCGAATTCGCGTGATTGTTAAAGAAGTAGAAAGAGGCATCAATGGAGCCCGTATCATTGTGTCAAGATCCAGCAAAAACCTTATACAGAGACTATTTGAATTAGAAGTTCCAGAAGTTACTGCATCCACAGTGATTTTAAAAGCCATAGCACGCGAGCCAGGCTATCGAACTAAAGTTGCTGTAGAAACAACACAATCTGGTATTGATCCAGTTGGAGCTTGTGTTGGTCTAAGGGGAGTCCGAATTCAAAATATAGTCAACGAATTAAACGGCGAAAAAATAGACGTAATTCCTTGGAGCCAAGATACTGCCCTCTATATATCCCAAGCATTAAGTCCATCCGAAGTTAGTAGTGTAAAAATATTAGGTGAGAGAAGAGCTTTAGTAATTGTTCCAGATACACAGTTATCATTAGCCATCGGGCGAGACGGACAAAATGCTAGGCTGGCTGCGAAGCTAACTGGATATAGAATAGATATCAGCAGCGAATCAGAAATGTCTAATTTGACAACTAAAGATTCAAGCCCGTTAACCACTGAATCTATCGAGAAAGCTCTCATACCTGATGAAGAAAATGAGAATCTTGAAGATCAAACAGAAACTGAAGCTCGAGTAGTAGCTGAGGATAAAGACCCAGCTATCGCTGAAGAGCCTTTAGAAACTACTGCTGGAGAATTAGCAGTAGAAGAAATTGTAGATACCCAAGAGGAAGCAGTAGTTCCCGATGAAGCAATCGAGAACGAAAATATTGAAAAAGCTTTGCAAGAACTAGAGAAAGAGGAAGCTCGACTAGAAGAAGAGCTAAAATCAGAAGAGATAACAAAACCTGAACCAGAAGAATCATTTGATTTCGATAAATTTCTAAAGGGATATCAAGCAGATAAAGAAGATGATGGTACAGGTATACGCTTCGCTGAAGATATATTCCCTGAGCAAGGAGGTCGCTTTCGTGATGGTCGCTCAGGAGGAAACAATCGGAGAGGCGGAGGACAATCTGGTGGCCGAAAGGGTGGAGGGCGTTAAAGATGTCTCCCATCAAATCACTAAGGCAAAAAAGTGAAACTCCACAAAGAACGTGCATCGCGTGCCGAGAAAAAACAGAAAAAGATAGTCTTATAAGACTTGTTAGAACGGTCGACGAGAAAATAACGATAGACCTCAATGGTAAGTTATCAGGGAGAGGTGCTTATTTATGTAAAACAGTTAGTTGCTGGGAAACCGGCTTTCTTCCTGACATGATCCAGAAAACTCTTAAGCTATCTGACAAGCCTAGCGATTCAGATTTTAATCTAATAACAAGAGAAGCAAGAGATTTAATTATACAGTCACTCAAATCTGATCTCGGAGGTTTAAAAAATGACAGTAGATGATAATACAAAAACACTAAAACCTATTGAAATAGATGGCGGTATCACAGTTAATGACTTGTCTCGGCGTGTTGGAGCAAATCCTGTTGAGGTTATTAAAAATTTAATGCGTATGGGTATTATGGCATCTTTGAATGATGCGATTGACTTTGAAGTAGCATCGCCTATCGCTCAATTCTACGGATATAAATTAGAATTAAAAACCCACAAAAGCAGTACGCTTGAAAAGATCTCTTCCCAGGAACAAGATTCAGCGAATCTAGTATCACGCCCTGCTGTTGTTACTGTTCTGGGGCATGTAGATCACGGGAAAACAAGTGTTTTAGATGCTTTGAGAGAAACAAAAGTTGCTGAAGGTGAAGCAGGCGGTATAACTCAGCATATTGGTGCATACCAAGTTTCACTAAATGACATCCCCTTAACCTTCTTAGATACACCCGGGCACGAAGCTTTCACTAACCTGCGAGCAAGAGGAGCAAACGTAACTGATATAGCAGTCTTGGTAATCTCAGCAGATGATGGTGTAATGCCTCAAACGATTGAAGCCATCAACCATGTTAAAGCGGCTGACGTACCCATTATAATTGCTATCAATAAAATGGACCTGCCTAATGCAGACCCCGAAAAAATAAAACGCCAGCTTAGTGAACACGAAATTTTAGTTGAAAGTTGGGGTGGAGACGTATTGTCGGTGGACATCTCTGCCAAAACCGGAGCAGGGTTAGAAAACTTAGTGGAATCAATTAATCTATTAGCAGAAATTTCCGAACTTAAATCAGACCCAAAAGGTTCACCCTTAGGAACCGTAATTGAGGCAGAACTAAACTCAAAGAAGGGTCCCCTTGCAACTATTCTAATTCAATCAGGAACTCTGAAGACCGGAGACACCGTAGTGGTTGGAGCTTGTTGGGGTCGGATAAAAGCCATGACCAATCATTCTGGAGATCCGCTGAAAGAAGCAGGTCCGTCTACTCCGATTCAAATACTAGGCCTAAATAACGTACCTAATCCAGGAGATACAATGGAAAAAGTTGCTAACGAAAAAGCAGCGAAATCTTTATCTTTATCCCACTCAGATTCAAATTCTACTACTAGTTTACAACCTGCAAGGCTCGAACAGTTAGCCAACAAAATTAGTATGGGCGAGATAAAAGATGTCAATATAATTGTTAAAGCCGATGTGCAAGGCAGCTTAGAAGCAATACGCTCATCTGTCAGCAGAGCTAATACATCCGCTGCGAGAGCAAATATTCTCCACATAAATGTAGGCTCTATAACAGAAAGTGACATCCTACTAGCAACAGCTTCCGGTGCAATCATACTAGGATTCAACACAAATGTTGAAAGCGCAGCTATGAAATTAGCAACAGCTCGAGGTATAGAAATTAGAAATTATTCTACTATATATCAGTTAATTGATGACTTAGATAGCACTCTAAAAGGAATGGTCGAGCCTATACTAAAAGAAGTAACCCAAGGCCAGGCAGAGATCAAAGAAATATTTGATATTAATAAAGTGAAAATAGCGGGCTGTATAGTTACAGATGGCACGATCAATAAGAATACACTTGCTCGAGTAACCCGTGGCAAGGAACTTATCTATGAAGGCCCGATCGTTAGTTTAAGACACTTTAAAGATGAGGCTCGAGAAGTAACAGTAGGTCAAGAATGTGGTATATCATTATTAGACTTTAATGATTTTAATGAAGGTGACGTAATTTCGAGTTTCGTCCAGCAAGAGCAGAAATAGATTAATACACTATAAAAAACCTTAGCAATCGATAATTTAAATGAATAAAAGAGTTAAGCGAGTAAATTCACTCATCCAAGAAAAACTAAGTTATTCTATAATGAACGACTTAAATGACCCCAGAACTCAAGGTTTATTAACAATAACCTCAGTAGAAACAAGCCCTGACTTAAAAGCAGCTAATGTTTACATAAGTATAATTGGCTCTAACCTACCAGAATCTGAGGTTCTAGAAGGGCTAAATTCAGCTTCACCTTTTCTGAAAAGAAGTCTGGAAAATTCAGCCATGAAAAACATACCTCGTCTCACATTTCTCTTAGACAACTCAATCGAAAACGCAGAAAGATTATCTCGAATTATTAAAAACAATACTCCCGAAATTCCTAACTGAATAATACACAATGATTAAGCATAGTGAAGCCTCCATGGTGAATATCCATGGTTATCTACCAATTTGGAAACCCAGTGGCCCTACGTCATTCGATATTGTCCATAAAATACGTAAAGCAAGTCGCATAAGGAAAGTTGGCCACGGTGGAACATTAGACCCTCTAGCAGAAGGTATACTACCAATATTATTAGGTTCTTCTACAAAAATGAATGTTGAATTAGAATCATATGCCAAGACTTATTCAGCCAAAATCCTTCTTGGCACAACAACTGATACTTTAGACTTAGAAGGCAAAATCATTACAGAGCTACCGGTACCCAATCTTACCGCTACTCATATATCTAACATCTTATCAAGCTTCAAAGGAGAGGTAGAACAAGTACCACCAATGTACAGTGCATTAAAACACAATGGGAAAAGGCTATATGACCTTGCCAGACAAGGCATAACTGTAAAAAGAAATGCAAGAAAAGTAACAATCTACGATATTAGATTAGAAAAAATTGATTTACCCTTTATAACGATCAATGTAGTCTGTGGAAAGGGAACATATATCCGATCACTAGCATCAGATATTGGAGAAATACTAGGCTGTGGAGCAACTCTCCAATATCTAGCAAGAACCCGCTATGGAGCCTTCTCTGAAAGTAACCATGTAGAGTTAGAGCAAGTTTTAGCCCAGTTAGAATCACAAAACTACAGTTCCATAATGCCTCCATATTTTATTTTTGCTCATTGGCCATCAATCTCCCTGACTGAAGGTCAAGAAGGCAAAGTCAGAAATGGTTTAGACATAGAAATCGATCCAAAGCAAATAACCTCACCATCTAAGCCCAATGAATATCCTTTTGTACCTGAACCGCCAGAAGAGAAAATAATTGCTTTAGACTCTCGAAACACAATGGTCTCCATATTAACTAAAAACGGACTTGGGATTTGGCACCCTTCCAGACTTATACCTAAACAATCAGATTAATTAGCTATAAACAGGAATTAATCACCTTTTAGCCTACAACTTGAGTTGTTTTTCTCAAAAAACACTCAAAAAGAGCCATAAATAGCTTGACAGCAGCTTGGGGTCTACGTATCTTCGTATTAATAGTTGAGAAGGGATGGTGCAGATATGGCTGCTAGTGAAGCTTATTGCTTAAAATGCCGGAAAAAAGTTCAAATACAAAACGCTACGGAGGTCACTTTAAAAAATGGTCGCCCAGCAACTACTGGAACATGTCCTGTAAGCGGGACAAAATTATTTAGAATTGGTAAAGGTTAGAATTTCTTAGTTTTAAGAAATTAACAATCGATACCGTATGGCATCGAACATAAATGGCGCGGTATACCTGTTTAGGTTTCCGCGCCGTTCTTTTGAAGTAAACCACTTCAATACGTACTTTACACATTAAACGTCGAATTTTTGATACGTTCAGAGGGAGAAAAATCATTGGGTGAGAAAATTAATGTCGCAATTATTGGAGTGGGCAATTGTGCTTCTTCTCTTGTACAAGGGATTGAGTATTATAAAAATGCCAAAAATGACGAAATTATACCAGGTTTAATGCACCCAACCTTAGGAGATTATCACATCAGTGATATTAATTTTGTAGCAGCTTTTGATGTTGGGGATACGAAAGTTGGCCTTGATCTTTCAGAGGCTATATTTGCAGAGCCCAATAATACGATCAAATTCTCAGACGTACCTAACCTAGGCGTTAATGTAGACAGAGGAATGACACTAGACGGGCTAGGAACCTCGCTATCCAAAAAGATTAAAAAAGCACCTGGCCCTACTGCTGATATTATTAACATACTAAAAAATCGAAAAGTCGATGTGCTAATCAGTTACCTTCCAGTAGGTAGCGAGAGTGCTACTAAATGGTATGTTGAGCAAGCACTTGAAGCTGGAGTGGCCTTTATTAACTGTATTCCAGTATTCATTGCTCGAGAAGAGTATTGGCAAAAAAGGTTTAAAGAAAAAGGTCTTCCAATAATTGGTGATGACATTAAATCGCAGGTTGGATCCACTATAGTTCATCGTGTTTTGACCAGACTTTTTGGAGATCGAGCAGTTAAATTAGAGAAAACGTATCAACTGAATTTTGGAGGAAATACGGATTTTTACAATATGCTTGACAGAGAGAGACTAGAATCCAAAAAGGAATCCAAAACAAACTCAGTACTTTCCCAAATGGATTTTGACTTAGATGATGAAAACATCCACGTCGGACCCAGTGATTATGTACCTTGGTTAGAAGACCGAAAATGGGCTTATATCAGAATGGAAGGTCGTACTTTTGGTGACGTTCCTTTGAATGTTGAACTCAAAATGGAAGTATGGGACAGCCCAAATTCAGCAGGTGTTGTAATCGATGCCATAAGATGCGCTAAAATCGCTTTGAAAAGAGGTATCGGGGGAACAATAGTACCGGCATCCGCATATTTTATGAAATCTCCACCTTTACAAATGCGTGATGATGAAGCAAGGGAACGGGTTGAATCTTTTATACAAAAAGCGCGAAAAGACGACACTTTACCAATAAAATAACATACCCATAGGCACAAAGTTGCAAGAAGAAAGTTCCAATATGGTTCCTAATTCCGACTTTCTCGACAATAACAAACCTCTTAATATTGCCATAGTTTCTCCTTACGATTTTTCCTACCCAGGTGGTGTAACAAATCATGTAGAAAATCTGTACTCTCAACTAAAAAAAAGGGGGCACTCCGTAAAAATAGCTGCTCCTTCATCTTTGAATAGTAATACACTGGACGACCCTGATTTCATAGCGATTGGCAAACCTATACCTATACCCACTGCAGGTTCAGTAGCAAGAATTACTTTATCCTTAAGATTAGGTAAGAATGTTCAAGATTTTATTTCCAGTAAAAGATTCGATATAGTACATATACATGAACCGGTATCCCCAACCCTGCCTTTAACATTTCTCCGCTTAGTAGAAGATTCTGCCCTGGTAGGTACATTTCATGCATACGCAAAGCGTAGGACTTCTCTAAGCCTTTCCAGATTTATACTCAGAAAATGGGCAGCAAAATTACACAAAAGAATAGCAGTTTCAGAAGCTGCTCATGAATATATAGACCGCTATTTACCTGGCGATTATGAAATAATACCCAATGGTGTAGACCTTGAGAAATTTTCCAAGAAATCAATAAACCCAGAGAAATTCAATGATGGCAAAATAAATATCCTGTTCCAAGGCAGGATGGAAAAGCGAAAAGGATTCAACCATCTTCTAAAAGCATACAGCAATATAAAGTGGACCTACCCGAATTCCAGAATCATTGTGGTTGGCCCAGGTAATATTGATAGAGAAGGTAGGCAAATCATTGCAGAAAGAGGATTAACAGATATAAATTTCGTAGGATTCGTACCAGAAGAAGATCTCCCAGGATATTATCAAGCAGCCGATATCTTTTGTAGCCCTGCAACAGGTGATGAGAGCCAAGGTATCGTATTATTACAATCAATGGCTGCTGGAACTCCAGTACTAGCATCCTCTATAGCTGGTTACAAAACAGTAATCACAAATAACAAAGACGGTATCTTGATTGACCCTTTAAATGAATCTATCTTCTCTTCTGCATTATTAAACTTAGTGGAAAATAAAACCTTAAGAAGAACACTATCTTCAGAAGGTCTAAAAACAATAGAGAAATATGATTGGAATGTAGTAACAGAGAAAATATTAACCGTTTACAAAGAAGCACTATTAAAAAAGAAAAATCCTAACTAAACAAAGTAGTGATTTTTTACCCTTAATTGCTCTATGCAAATAAAATAATCAAGTGTATATATTGAACTGAATAACAATTCTAAGAAAATAAGGTTTGTTTGTTTGAATGTATGAGAACATTCATATAAATTAGTCTAGAATTAAATTGATGGGGAAATAAAATTGGAAAATATATTACGACCTGTAAGAACAATTATGTTTGTTCCTGGGAACAACGATAAATTTATTGAGAATGCTCCAACAATCGGCGCAGATGCCATATGCTTGGATTTAGAAGACGCTGTAGCACCAAAAAATAAAATCGAAGCTAGAAATTTAGTGAGCAAATCAATACCCCAAATTGCCAATAGAAGTAAATACCTCATGTTTTGTAGGGTAAATGGATTTGACACTGGTTTACTTGAAGGGGATCTATCAGCAGTCATAGGAAAAGATTTAGACGTAATTAGCCTGCCCAAAGGTGATGGCCCCGAAATTATAAGGCGAGTAGATAATTACCTGACTCTTCTGGAAAAAAGTATGGGGCTACCAGTAGGGAAGATACAGATTTCTCCATGGATAGAATCAGCACTGGGAGTTCTTCAAGCTCTAGAAATGTGCCAATCAAGTGACCGTGTAACTATGGCCTCCTTCGGAAGTGAAGATTTCACTCATGACATGGGTATTCGTCGAACTCCAGAATCAAAAGAAGTGGAATGGGCGCGGTACAAAGTCGCTACTGCATGTATTGCAGCCGGTGTTATACCAATTGACGGGCCAGAAATGGATTATAAGAATAATGACCAGCTTATAAAAAGCTCCAGATTTTCAAAAAGCCTAGGGTATCAAGGGAGATTCTGTATTCACCCAGCACAAGTCCCCGTAGTTGAAAAAATATTCGAGCCCTCAGAGGATGAAATTAAAGAAGCCTCTGAAATTATTGAAGTTTACGAAAATGCTGAAAAAATAGGCCTCGGAGCAACAGGACTTGAAGGTATGGTCATTGACAGGCCTGTGTATGTTAGAGCACTTGCGGTAATAGCCAACGCAAATAAAAAATAATCGTTAGGAGAAAGTTTTATGTTTACTATAGGTTCAGAAAATAGATTAGTAGTACCAAGAACAGAATTAACATACCCCGGACATAATGAAAGAATGCATGAAAATGCAGCTGTTGCTCCAGTGGATCATGTGATGGCAGACTTAGAAGATGCATGCCCGTACGAATTCAAAGGTGAAAAATCGAGGAACACAATAATTAAAGCTTTTAACAGTCTTGATTATGGAAATAGAGTAATTACTTTTAGACCGAATAACATACACTCAAAATTCTTTCTCGGAGATATAGAATCTATAATGCGAGGCGCTGTTGATAAGTTTCATGGCATTATTCTACCGAAAGTAACAGGCCCCAACGATATAGTTTATATCTCGAGGCTTTTAGATTCCCTAGAGCTAGAAGCAGGTTGGACGCAAACCGTACAAATAGAAGCTTTGATAGAAACCCCCGAAGCGATGGTAAATGCATATGAAATCGCAAAAGCCTCACCACGAATGGCAGGGTTAATTTTTGGAATCGCTGACTTTGCTGCTGTAATGGGTATTGTTGAAGTAATTGATAATCAAAACAAAAATTTTCATGCTTCAAAACAAATGATGGCAGTGGCAGCGAAAGCAGCCGGCCTTCACGCCATAGATAATGTGTTCTTTAACCTAGTAAGAAAAGATACCAGTGATGCAGACAAAGAAACAATAGAAAGTGCTCTGCTTGAAAAAAATATCGGTGCCGCTAATCTAGGAATGGATGGTACTTGGGTAATACACCCTCAACAAGCAGAAATGGCAAATAAAGCATATACGCCATCAGATCAATTAACCGATTACTCAAAAAATCTGATCGAATACTACCACAAGCAAGGTGGCGGAGCTTTTGTTTACCCTGAAACAGGTGAATTCGTTGATGAAGCAACAGCAAAAGGGTACCTTGTTCTTCTTGCTAAAGCTGCTCAAGCCGGGAAAATTGATATTGCCTGGCTAGAAAAACAAGCTGCGCTACATGCCCAAGTAACTGGATATGACGTATTACACCAAGCTGGAAGAAGTTTAGGAGCTTAATAATGTCAGATCCAACTATAGAGCCACAAGATGCCATCTCCGCAGAAGTACGAAGATGGGTAGATAAAGAGGTCATACCTGTCGTCGATGAATTAGAACACAGTAACACATTCCCTGAACAGTTATTATCAGGAATGAAAGATTTGGGATTATTTGAATTGATGATACCTCAAGAGAATGGTGGTATAGGTGCTTCCTATGTAACTTATTCAGGTGTTGTTGAAGAATTAGCACGAGGGTGGATGAGCTTAGGTGGAATACTTAATACTCATGTGATCGTAACTCACCTTGTAAGTAAGTATGGGACTCCTTACCAAAAAGAAAAATATCTACCTCAAATAGCTACAGCTGAGCGTAGAGGAGCTTTAACAATTACAGAACCAAATGCTGGCTCTGACGTCCAGGCAATCCAGACTACAGCAACACTTAGTAACGGTTCATATCTTGTAAATGGCTCAAAACTATTTGTCAGTAACGGGCGTCGAGGCGGTATATTCGCAATGGCTGTCAAAACAAATACGCATATTGATCCTCGCTACAAGGGAATTTCATGTCTTCTAGTAGAGCCAGAATTTAAAGGATTCAACGTAACTCGAGATATAGAAAAATTAGGCTATAAAGGAATAGAAGCATCGGAATTATCCATCGATAATATGGAGGTTCCTGAAGAAAATCTTTTGGGCGGTGAAGAAGGTCAAGGTTTCTTCCAGGTCTTAAGCGGTGTTGAGGTCGGGCGAGTAAACACTGCTGCAAGAGCAGTTGGGGTTGCGAGAGCAGCTTTTGAAGCTTCAGTAAAATATGCACAGCAAAGAGAAGCATTCGGGAAAAAAATTGGAGAACACCAAGCAATTCAACTTAAACTAGCAGATATGTACACAAATATAACCGCTGCTAGGCTTTTAGCCAGATGGGCTGCTGGTGTAAAAGACCAAGGTGGGAGAGCAGACACAGAAGTGGGTATGGCTAAGCTCTTCGCAACTGAAGTCGCAACAGAAGCAACTCTTGAAGCAATGAGAATTCATGGCGGAATTGGTTACACAAAAGAACTTCCTGTAGAAAGATTCTTCAGAGATGCTCCTGGGATGATGATTTATGAAGGAACCAATGAAATCCAAAGAACTATAATAGCTAAAAACGTGCTAAAACGATATAGCATCGAATAAGTTTATAATCGAAAGGAAGATGATATGCAATTTGGCAGATACTTAGAAGAGTTTAATGAAGGTGATATATATAAACACTGGCCTGGCAGGACAATAACAGAATCTGATAACGTATTATTTTGTATGCTAACAATGAATCATCATCCTCTTCATATAGACAAAAATTATGCAGAAGGAACTCAGTTTAAGCAAAATGTGGTAGTGGGTAATCTTGTGATGGATATTGCATTTGGAATGAGTGTAGAAGATGTTTCAGGAAAAGCAATCGCTAATTTAAGTATAGATAAAATAAAATTTCATAAACCAACATTTCACGGAGACACAATTTATGCAGAAACTGAAGTATTATCTGTTAGAGAAAGTGAAGGCAGAAAAGATAGAGGAATAGTGACAGTTGAGACAAGAGCAACTAACCAAAGAGAAGAAATGGTAATGTCTTTCACCAGAAGCGTGCTTATTCCCAAGATGGAAGCAGATTCGAATTAAGGAGAATCTCATGGTAGATTTAGATAAAGATCAGCAAGAGCCAATTCAGCTGGAATTAGAAAATTGGCGCCAAAGAAATCAAAATGCTAAACAAAGACACCCTTCATTTAGTACTACGTCAATTGACGATATACCACCAATTCAAACTCCACTAGATAATAACGACAAAGATTACCTTGAAAATATCGGTTTCCCGGGAGAATTTCCTTTCACTCGCGGTGTTCAACCTACAATGTATAGAGGACGGCTATGGTCAATGCGGCAGTATGCTGGATTTGGTACTCCTATAGAAACAAATGAACGATTTAGATATTTATTAAGCCAAGGGCAAACTGGGCTATCCGTAGCATTTGATTTACCAACACAGCTTGGATATAACTCTGATGATCCACAAGCATCAGGTGAAGTAGGAAAAGTTGGCGTGGCTATTGATTCATTGAAAGACATGGAGCTAACTTTCACGGATATACCTTTGGATAAGGTTAGTACATCAATGACAATCAATGCTCCAGCAGCAGTACTTGTAGCAATGTATGTGGCTGTAGCGGAAAAGCAAGGCCTGAAACCTGAACAATTAACAGGAACGGCACAAAATGATATATTAAAAGAGTACATAGCACGAGGAACCTACATTTTTCCTCCTGAGCCATCTATTCGTTTAGCAGCAGACCTAGTAGCTTATTGCGCCAAAGAAATGCCAAGATTTAACAGTATATCTATTAGCGGATACCATATAAGAGATGCTGGCTCAACCGCAGCGCAAGAGATAGCGTTTACATTCGCAAATGCCATTGCTTATGGGGAAGCATTTACAAATCGAGGAGTTAGCTCAGATGTATGGGGGCCAAGAGTATCTTGGATATTTAATGCACATAATAATTTCCTGGAAGAAGTCGCAAAATTCAGAGCTTTACGCCGTATGTGGGCAAAAATAATGCGCGACCAATTTGGTGCAAAAAATCCGCGCTCCTTAATGCTAAGAACACACTCCCAAACAGCAGGCTCCACTCTGACCGCCCAACAACCCTTAAATAATATTGTTCGATCTTCTTACCAAGCTCTAGCAGCAGTTTTAGGAGGGGTCCAAAGCCTAGCTCTTTCATGTTTCGACGAAGCATTATCTCTGCCAACTGACGAAGCTCAAAGAATAGCTTTAAGAACTCAACAAATACTAGCTAACGAGACAGGGATAGTTGATTCTATTGATCCTCTAGCAGGTTCGTATCATGTAGAGTGGCTTACAGACAAACTTGAGGAAGAAGCATTGAAATACATGAAACAAATTAAAGACCAAGGAGGAGCTGTTAAAGCAGTGGAATCGGGGTTTATTCAAAAAGAGATTGCTCAAGCATCCTACGACACTCAAATGGCAATAGAAAACGGTACCCAAGTCGTAGTCGGTGTTAACGCATTTACCGATGGTAATGATAACAATGATGAATCCATATTCCGGGTAAATAGCAAATCCGCTAACGAACAAAAAATCTCATTGGCGAAGGTACGAAAAGAAAGAAATGATTTAGAAGTCACTGAATCGTTAGCAAATCTTGCAAGGATCGCAAAAGGAAGTGGTGATTTAATGGAACCTATCTTAAACGCCGTAAGGTCATACGCAACGGTAGGGGAAATTTGCGACACTTTACGCTCAGAATTCGGATCTTATGCTCCACCAGTAGAGATTTAAATAAATAAAAGTTAGAGTATATAGACAACTTAGATTGAGAAACAATATTTGGGAGGGGAAAACAATTATGGCTGGATTACTTGATGGGAAAATAGCTCTAGTTACAGGCGGTTCAAGAGGAATTGGTCGAGCGACTAGCATAGAACTAGCAGCTCACGGTGCTACTGTTGCAGTTAATTATAACAGTAACCAAGAAGCAGCAAATGAAGTAGTTGCTGAGATAACAAGCGCAGGAGGAACTGCATCAGCTTATCAAGCTGATATTTCAAACCGAGACCAGGTCAATTCCATGGTAGATAGTATTATCGCGGATCATGGCCCAATTACCATTCTTATTAACAATGCTGGAGCAACAGCAGATCGTACTTTAAGAAATATGACCGATGAACAATGGGATAGCGTGATAGAGGTTAATTTAACTGGAACCTTCAATGTTACAAAGAAAATTTGGAACTCTATGGGAGAAGCTGGAGGCGGTCATATAGTCAATATAAGCTCTATCGTAGGGGAAGCTGGCCGACTAGGCTTAATAAATTATGCAACAGCTAAAGCAGGTTTACTTGGATTTACTAAAACAGCAGCTCGAGAAGGAGCAAGAAGTCACATTCAAGTCAATGCAGTTGCACCAGGATTCATTGAAACTGACATGATTTCTGGTCTTAATGATGAAATGAAAGCGGGTCTAGCAAAAGAAACAGTACTAGGTCGCTTAGGAGAAACAGGGGAGATAGCAAAAGTAGTACGGTTTATCGTATCTGAAGCTACTTATATGACAGGTGCTACTATTGATGTCAACGGTGGCATGTACTTAAGATAAAAAATAATCTTAAGAATTTTTTATTAGATTTAATTACAAAGAAGAATTGGATAAGGAGTTAAATTATGGGGGATGCAGTAATAGTCAGTACAGTGAGAACGGCAGTTGGAACAATGGGTGGAGGTTTATCGACAATCACAGCACCTAAACTTGGAGCCGTAACTATTGCAGAAGCAATAAAAAGAGCAGGGATTCCAGAAAATCTTTTCCCAGATGAAGTCTTAATGGGAAATGTAATACAAGCGGGTATCGGACAAAACCCTGCACGACAAGCAGCAATTGAATCTGGTCTACCGGTCTCGGTTCCAGCAACAACCATCAACAAAGTGTGTGGATCTGGAATAAAAACAATTGTAATGGCAGCTCAGGCGATCAAGGCAGGAGATGCAAATTACATGGTTGCTGGTGGTATGGAAAGTATGAGTTTAGGACCATACCTACTGAAAAATGGTAGGTACGGATATAGAATGGGTAATTCAGAACTCATAGATTCAACAGTTCACGATGGCCTGTGGTGTGCAATGGAAGATTGTCACATGGGAATAACTGCAGAAAACGTTTCAGCTGAATATGGTGTTTCAAGACAAGACCAAGACGAATTTTCTGAAGAGTCACAAAGGCGTGCGAATTCTGCAATCGAGGCTGGCCGTTTTAAAGAAGAAATAATCGGTGTATCTATACCTCAAAGAAGAGGAGATCCTATTCTAATTGACTCAGATGAGCATCCCAGAGCAAATACTACCCTGGAAAGCTTGGGGAGATTAAGGCCAGCATTTCAACCAGATGGGAGTGTAACAGCCGGTAACGCATCAGGAATTAATGATGGGGGTGCTACAACCATTGTGGTATCAGAAGAATTTGCCAAGGAGAATGGACTGAAACCGTTAGCCTATATTAGAGGATATGCATCAGTAGGTGTAGAACCAAGAATAATGGGTATAGGGCCGATCACCGCAATGAGAAAAGCTGCTAAAAATGCAGGCCTCAGCGTCGCAGATATGGACCTGATTGAACTTAATGAAGCTTTTGCAGCTCAATCAGTCGCTGTCGTCCGCGAGTTAGAACTTGACCAAAGTATTGTGAACGTAAATGGAGGAGCAATAGCTATTGGACATCCTATAGGAGCATCAGGAACAAGAATCTTCGTTACTCTAATGCATGAAATGGGACGTCGAAATTCACAATTCGGAATGGCATCATTATGTATTGGTGGTGGACAAGGTATAGCAATCGTGGTTGAAGCTGCCTAATGACTGGGTTTTGATAACCAAAATACCAAACAGGTATTGCATATATACAAGAAATAATAATAGAATAACTGTACTTAGCACTCAAAGGGGTCGAGTGCTAGAATTATTGTAGGAGGAAAATATGACGACAAAGTTTGAACCGTTGGGAGATCGAGTAGTAATTAAACCCAAAGAGCAAGAAGAGGTTTCTAAAGGTGGATTACTTCTTCCAGATACTGCAAAAGAACGTCCTCAAGAGGGTGAAGTTGTTGCTGTAGGACCAGGAAGAGTAACTGATGAAGGAACAAGGATTGCAATGGAGCTCGTAGTCGGTGATAAAGTGGCATATGCCCAATATTCAGGGTCAGAACTAAAGAATGACGATGAAGAAGAATTTCTTATCCTGAGAGAATCAGACGTATTAGCAAAAATTAGTTAGTTAATAAACCAAAGTTTACTGGAATGTAATTCCAGTAAACTTATTGAAATACCAATAACAAATCGATAAAAATATTTATTAATAAGGAGGCACTTCAGAATGGCCAAACAACAACTCCTAGGAGAAGATGCACGACGTGCACTGCGAGCTGGGGTAGACGCAGTCGCTAATTCAGTCAAAATAACATTGGGGCCAAAAGGGCGTAATGTTGTCTTAGACAAAAAATTCGGACCACCTACAGTAAGTAGTGATGGAGTATCAATAGCAAAAGAAATTGACGTCAAAGATCCTTTTGAAAATATGGGTGCTCAATTAGTAAAGGAAGCAGCTTCAAAAACTAATGACATTGCAGGAGACGGTACAACCACTGCAACAGTATTGGCACAAGCAATTATTCACGAAGGAATGAAAAACGTTGCAGCTGGAGCTAGTCCGATGGATCTTCAAAGAGGTATTAACACAGCAGCAAAGCATGTGGTCGAAGCACTAAAAGCTATGGCCATAAGCGTATCAGGGCGAGATCAAATTGCCCAAGTTGCAGCCATTTCAGCTTCCGATCCAGAAATTGGCGGGCTTATTGCTGAAGTGATGGAAAAAGTAGGCAAAGACGGTGTTATAACTGTCGAAGAATCCAGAGGGATTCAATTCGAGACTGAATACGTAGAAGGTATGCAATTTGACCGCGGATATATATCTCCGTATTTCGTAACAAACTCTGAACGAATGGAGGCAGCTGTCGAGGATCCAATATTCATTATCACAGATAAGAAAATTTCAGCTGTTGCCGATATACTACCGGCCTTAGAAAAAGCTTTAACGATAAATAAGAACGTTGTAATTATCGCAGAAGATATTGAGGGCGAGGCACTTGCCACACTAGTCGTTAATAAAATGCGAGGAACAATCAATGCAATCGGTGTGAAAGCACCAGGCTTTGGAGACCGCAGAAAAGCTATGTTAGAAGATATGGCTATTCTTACTGGTGGTTCAGTAATTAGTGAAGAAGTTGGTAAGAAAATGGATACTGCAGAAGCCGAAGACTTTGGGCATGCAAGGCGAATGGTAGCAGGAAAAGACGCTACTACTATTATCGAAGGCCATGGTACAGAAGAAGCAATTCAAGATCGCATAAGCCAACTAAAGGCACAGATGGCAGAAACAACCTCTGATTATGATAGCGAAAAACTTCAAGAAAGAATTGGTAAACTAGCTGGCGGTGTTGCCGTAATACGAGTAGGAGCAGCAACAGAAGTCGAGCTTAAAAACAAGAAAATGAGAGTCGAAGATGCTCTATCTGCAACAAGGGCTGCGGTAGAAGAAGGTATTGTATCAGGTGGTGGAATATCTCTTTTGAAAGCTGCAGAGGCACTGGATACCTTAACTTTAGACAATCCTCAAGAGCAAACAGGGGTAGGCATAGTTCAGAGAGCTCTAGAAGAGCCTCTCCGAATGATTGCCCAGAATGCTGGTAAAGAAGGTTCAGTCGTCGTTGATGCCGTTCGAAGGCTACCTGATGGAGAGGGATATGACGGTGCCACAGACACTTATGGAAACCTAGTAGAGCGTGGCATAATTGATCCTGTTAAAGTAACAAGGACTGCCGTAGAAAATTCCGCATCAATTGCAGCGATGGTACTAACAACAGAAGCGCTAGTAACTGATATACCGGAAGATAACCCTTCAATGGGCGCAGGAATGCCAGGCGGCGCACCACCAATGGATTACTAGACTCAATAGTAGTGCAAAGAATAAAAAAGAGGTCCTATCCACGGGCCTCTTTTTTATTCTTTAATATCAATCACTTAATAAGCATATGGCATTCGTAAATTAGGAACAGCATCTAGATCACTTGAGTGACGGACATCCATATCCCAGAGAAAGCCAGCTCTAGCAGCTACCATAACAGCATTATCGGTACATAAGGATGGTCTAGGGCACCACACTGGTAAATCAGAGCGATCAACAATCGATTCTCTTAAAGACTGATTTGCTGCCACACCTCCAGAAATAATTAATGACCGAGCACCGAACTCATTAGCCGCTTCAAGTAATCTTGTAGTGAGCGCTTCGACAGAAACATTTTGAAATCCCGCGGCAACATCATTCTTGGTTGCCTCATCTAATTTATTTTCTTCTTTCAAATTATTAACTTTCCTTAATACAGCAGATTTTAGTCCACTGAAACTAAAATCCCAAGAATCTCTAATAGCAGGGCGTGGGAAGTTAATGGGATTCTTAGACTCTTTTGCTATCCTTTCAATTTCGGGCCCCCCAGGATAATTTAACCCAAGAATTCTAGCTACTTTATCAAAGGCTTCACCTGCAGCATCATCTCTAGTTTGGCCAATTATCTTATAACGATCATGCCCTTCTACAAGCAATAAATCAGTATGCCCACCTGAAACAATAAGAGCAATTGCTGGTAGAAGAGGATCTCCTCGATCAATTGAGTCCCACTGTCCATCTCTTATCCAATTTGCATATACATGACCTTCTAAGTGGTTAATACCAATAATTGGCAATCCCCAGGATAATGCTAAAGACTTAGCTATATTAACGCCTACAAGAAGAGATCCAGACAAACCTGGCCCATATGTAACAGCAATAGCATCAAGCTGACTAGGATCAAAGTTACTATCAAAAAGATCCCGCAATAATTTCGGAAAAGCTAGTAGATGCTGCCTAGAAGCTATCTCTGGTACGACTCCTCCAAACCGAGAATGCACATCGATCTGCGAGGCTAAAACACTGAAAAGAGTCTTCCTACCATCTTCAACTATTGCAATACCGCTCTCGTCACAAGATGACTCAATACCTAATATTTTCAAAATTAACTATTCTCTCTACACTAAAATTTATTTTTCACAACTCATAACCAATACCGCGAATTCTTTCTCATCATTAACCAATCGGTAAACATTACGTGATACATTATCAGCATCTCCTTGGAAAAGTGACCTTATTTCCCCATCATTAATATGAGCTCCAAGTGTACCCCAAGCAAGTAGTAAGATATCGTCTTCCTTTAATTCTTTATATGCTAAATGGGTGATAAATTCCCCATCTTCTCCCAAAGACACACCTTTCCCTAACGTACTTTGAGAAGGTGTAATCACATCGTATACACTACCATTAGTATATAGGTTAGCGAATGTGGGGCCAGCATTAGCTAAATAAAATCCATCATTTTGAACAGAGACTAAAGTTAAACTAGCTCTCCAATCGCGAGCTGAGTAAGCTCTAAGGTTTTCATGGCTTTTCTTTATAGCTTCTTTCAAGTAATAAGTAATACTCAACTGCAAATTATCTTTAAACGAAGATTCAACAGCATCTAATACAACATCGGCAACATCGATAGGAGGTCCGGATAAAACCTCGACAACAGCATAGATATTCCCTAAGGCTTTATCTAGCTTGGTCCAAGTTCTTATAAAAGGCTCAAAAGGTGTAGCCTGTCCTGCATGTACGCTAAAAGTAACTATTGATTTAACCATATTAATGAATATTATACTCTAAAGATTGTAAAATTTGGATACATGGTAATATTCCTTTAAACTATCCTCACAGAGGCACCTATAAAAATAAACCTTCATACTGATTAATGAAAACAAGCAAGGATTATAAATGCAAGAAATACAGCCCTTAAATATTCTACTCTTATTATTATTCATACTAGCGTCTGCTTTTTTTTCCGGTACAGAAGCTGCTTTCCTAAGTAGTCAAAGGCACAGATTAAGGCAACTATCTGCAAATGGATCAAAAACAGCACTTATAGCTGATAAATTCTTAGATGAACCAGAAAAATTTCTATCAGTAGTTCTCGTCGGTAATAACCTTTTTAACACTGCCGCTGCTGCACTAATGACCGCTGTCGCAATGTCAATAATAGGACCGAAGAATGCAGTTATATTTGGAACGATAGCAACCACAATTATCTTATTGCTAGCTGGAGAAATTACACCTAAAACCATAGCAGCAAGGTACCCAGAAAAAGTCCTCATTCTGATAGCCAGGCCATTCCAAATTATCAGGATTATACTAATACCTATATCTTTAATATTTACGGCTTTTTCTCACATCTTAGTAAAATCTATAGGGGGTAAAAAACAAAGCGTAACAGGTACTGAAGAGCTTAAATCACTTGTAAATGTTGGGGTAGAAGAAGGAACAGTAGAAGAAAACGAAGCAAATCTAGTGAGAAAAGCTTTCTTATTCGGAGATCGTATGGTTCGAGAAATCATGACACCAAGAAACGAAATTATATGGATAAAGTCAGGTACTACATTCAATGAATTTCTAGAAATATATACAGAACATTCATACTCTTTTTTCCCTATACAAGGCGAAAAAGAGGATGAAATCATCGGAGTATTAAGTATAAAAGATGTAATGGGGAGCCATGCTCTAGGGAAGTTAAATAACAATAGCCCTGTTACCCAAGAAAATAGGGTTACGTATTTTGTTCCAGAAACAAAAAAAATAGGTGAACTTCTTGAAGAGCTCAAAGTTAGAAGAAATCGTTTGGCACTAGTAATAGACGAATTTGGAGATGTATCTGGACTAGTTACACTGAGTCGTGTTGTAGAAGAGCTTGTTGGAAAAGTAGAAGAACCTGGTGAACCAAGTTCTTATATTGCTGTGGATGAAAGAACAGTGGTCGTTGACGGGTCTTTACATATCGGTGAACTTGAAGAACAACTAAATATACATTTACCCGATGGAGACGGACAATACGAAACTGTTGCAGGATTCATGTTAAGGCAATTAGAACACATACCAACGGCTGGAGAACTTGTAATTCATGAAGAATATAGATTAACAGTAAAAACAATGAATGGGCCTCGAATTGATGAAGTCGTAATTCAAAGTGAATTCTCTGGTTAATCGGGTAAGCCTGGAGGAACATATATGGATATATATTTTATTAGACATGGAGAAACAGATTGGAACTCAGAAGGTAAAGCCCAAGGCAGATCGGATATACCACTAAATGGTAAAGGGCTACGCCAAGCAAAGCAGTTGAGAGATTATTTTAAAGAAATTAATATTACGGCAATCTATAGCAGTAAATCACTTAGAGCTCACAGAACTGCAGAAGAGATCTCAAAAGACCGTGAGTTAATCCCCATAATTGAGAACGGATTCTTAGAATTAGATTTTGGCTCATTAGACGGCACGCCTTTAAAAAATATGAGAGTCAACTTTCCCGATTTCTATAAGCAATGGGAAATTGATCCTAGTAAAGCAGATTTCCCTAATAGCGAAGAAAACTTAACCACCCTTCAAAAGCGAACATGGAGCACAACTGAAAAGCTTGCTAACCTGCATACTGATTCAGATCGAATTGTGATAGTTTCCCATGCCTTTGCAATATATTCAGTACTATGTAAAGCATTAGAAATGCCTCTCTCAAACTACGGGAGACTGCGCCTGACCCCTGGGAGCATTAGTATATTGGAAGCAACAAAAAAAGTTCCCTCTGATTTTATAGGAACTAAATGGACCTTAAAACAACTTAACTTACACCCTAGCAAAGAAATATAAAACAATGCCATTTAATCCAAAGATTAATAATACCGATGGCTCTACGCTGCTCGAATCTGACTTACTAAAGAATCTTCAAGACCCAAATATCCAAATACAGGATTCAATACTAGTTTTGGGGGTATCGGGAGGACCCGATTCTACAGCCCTTCTGTCATCAATGGCTGAGTTAAAATCTGAGCTCAACATCTCTATCAGAGTAGTCTACGTTGACCACGGACTTCGATATGAAAGCATCGAAGAGGGGAAATATGTCTCTGCTATTTGCGCAAATTGGGACATCCCTTTTCGTTCAATAAAGGTAGACACTCTCGATCATCAGGCAAATACTGGCTTATCAATAGAAGAAGCTGCCCGCGACCTAAGATACTCTTCACTATTAGATGCAGCAATAAGTTGGGGAGCTCAACATATAGCTGTTGCTCATACTTTAGATGATCAAGTGGAAACCATTATTATGAATATTCTCCGTGGAACATCTCTAAATGGCTTAGGTGGGATGCAACTAATCTCTCCAGTGCCAATAAAAGGGAAAAAGAAATCAGAACCGGACATAAAACTAATCAGACCTTTTCTAACAATAAAAAAAGAGTCTGTACTCAAATACCTCGAACTAAAAAATATACACCCAAAAATTGATTCGTCAAATTCTTCTTCCCAATTCTCAAGAAATCGAGTCAGAAATGAATTAATTCCTTTAATGGAAGATATACGTTTGGGCAGTTCTAATTCCATTATCAGAACAACTAAATCATTAAGAACTATTAATTCATTTCTAAAACAGGAATCAACTCAGAAGTTAACAAATATCTTGATATCAAGAAACAACGACCAGGTGTCACTTAATAGGATCTTACTTAGAAACTATCACCTAGCATTACAAATAAAAATTCTACAAAATATCGTTGCTTCTCTTCTTGGTTCGACCGAAGGATTTAGTTACAAGAATTGGATCAATATAACAAATCTGATCTCAAAAGGATCTACAGGCAAATCGATTCCACTTCCACACAATATTTTTTGCACTCTCACAGCTAAAACATTAATAGTTTCAATCGGTTCGTCTGAATGCCCTTTACCAAGATTATCACCAGCTGAATTAAATAAACCCGGTAATACTCATGCTGGAGAGTGGCTATTCAATATTGAGGAAACTAATACTACAATGACAATAACAGGTTCATCAAGAATAAAAGAAAAATCTCCAGAGTATCTCCTCCCTAGAGAAATGATAGCCACCTTTGATAAAAACAAGTTAGGGAAATTAAAGGTACGGTCTCGAGCTAATGGAGATAGGATTAATTTAAATTACGGGACAAAAAAGCTAAAAACGCTGTTTATTGATTCACATATACCCCGAGGTTGGCGAAATAACATACCGGTAATATATGACAGCCTAACAGGCGAAATTATCTGGGTAGTCGGTGTCAAAACAATAAATGATTAAAATTAAATTCGCTTCGCGAAAAGAAATCGAGTAATATTTCAACATGGATTCAAAAAAACAAAACCAAGAAACAGGATTTTGGGAGCGCCTACGGGTTGCGGACAAATCAGAAATTAGTTCCGCAAATAGTCAGAATAGAATAAGATCACCAAAATCCAAGAAAAAAGCTAAGCAGCCTCAAAAAATGTCTGCCTGGCAAATATTTAGTATGTCGATAATGATATTAGTGTGTATTGCCCTCGTTGCAAGCTCGATTATCCCATACCTTTAGACAGAATAATTTTAGTGCCTAAAATGTCGAACACCAGTCATTATCATAGATGCCTTCATTGCGTTTGCAGCATCAATAACTTCTGAATCTCTAACGGATCCTCCGGGCTGAATAATAGAAGAGATACCAGATTCTAAAGCAAGTTCCAACCCATCTGCAAAGGGGAAAAAAGCGTCGGAAGCTAATACACCACCAGTTTTCAGAGAATCTTTTGCACCCTTTAAAGCTAAATCAACACTAATTAATCGATTAGGTTGTCCAGCTCCCATCCCTTTAATCGATTTATCTTTCACAACAATTATAGCGTTTGATTTAACATGTCTCACTGCAGTCCATGCAAATTTTAAATCAATTACCTCTTCTTCTGTAGGATGTCTTTCTGTTACCACGTTCCAATCTCCATCTTTAGCAGTATCAGTCGTCTGAACAAGTAACCCTCCAGAAACACTCCGAATATCTAACTTATTACTAGATACCAAACTATCTCTCATCTCTAGAATTCTTAAATTCTTTTTCTTCTGTAGAACTTCTAGTGCTTCTGGCTCAAAAGAAGGTGCAATAACTATTTCATAAAAACTTGAGTTAATCTCTAAAGCAGTTGGTAAATCAATTTTTCGGTTAGAGGCAATAATACCTCCGAATGCTGAAACAGGATCTCCTTCAAGAGCTAAAAGGAAAGCATCTTTCAAATTATCTCTAGATGCCAATCCACACGGGTTACCATGTTTTACAATTGTAATAGTAGGATCTTCAGGAAAATCGCAGACAACAGACCATGCCGCATCAGAGTCTAAAATATTATTGAAAGAGAGATCTTTCCCATTCAATTGATTAGCTCGCAAAATACTATTAGGAGATTCTTTTAAATCAGCCAACTCATATAAGCCCGCATCTTGATGCGGATTCTCTCCATAGCGCAATCTACTATTCAAAGACACTGGTATAACAAATTCCTCAGGTAGACTACCAGATTCATCCTCCATACGAGCTACATGCATATCTACGGACAAGTATTGAGCGATTATGGAATCATAAAAGGATACATGTTGAAACACTTTTCTTGCTAATCCTCTTCGGTATTCTAATGGCACAATACCATCAGCTAGAAGATCAGTTATTTCGGAGTAGTCTTCATAATCAACCACCGACAAAACAGAAGGAAAGTTTTTTGCTGCCGCACGTAGCAAAGTCACGCCTCCAATATCAATCTGCTCAAGAGCAGCATTTAAATTTATAGTTTTATCAGACACTGCCTCAACAAACGGATAAAGGTTAACTACCACAAGATCAATCATATTAATCTCATGTGAATCCAAATCTTGTTTATCACTTGGGTCACCTCGACGTGCAAGGATGCCTCCATGAACAGCTGGATGCAAAGTTTTTACCCTACCACCTAATATTTCGGGGAAAGAAGTTAAATCTTCAACGGGCCTGGTAAGACAACCTGCTTCTTCTAAATATTTTTTCGTTCCTCCAGTTGAGAAAAGTTCCCATCCTAAATCAATAAGTTTTCTAGCAAATTCATCTAATCCAGTCTTATCAGACACACTGATCAATGCTCTTAATACCATTAATTTCTCCTTTAAATCAGATTAATAGGTGATTCATTTTCCTCTTTTTTATATATAGATCCAATAACTATTGAGTTTGAAACATGTTCTAAAACAACTGAAACATCAGCTTCATCTACGACGGCAATCAATCCAATTCCCATATTAAACACTCGATACATTTCTCCATTACTAACAGATCCATATCCTCGTATTAAATTAAAAATTGGAGGTGGCTCCCAACTATTAATGCGAACAATAGCTTTCAAATTACTAGGCAAAATTCTAGGTAAATTACCCACAATTCCTCCGCCCGTAATATGTGCCATACCTTTTAATAGCTTCTGCAACGGCTTCAAAGAAGCATAATACGAAATATGCTTAGCTATTAACGCTTCACCAAGAGTGGATTGGAGCTCATCATGTTTAATAAATAATTGTTCTGGCTTATTGTCTAAATCAAAAATATGCCGAACTAAAGAATACCCATTCGTGTGTAAGCCTGAAGAAGGGATTCCAATCAAAATATCCCCTTCCTTAATATTAGAACCATCAATAATGTCTGATTTTTCTACAGCACCAACAATAAAACCTGCTATATCAAAATCTGCACCAGAATAAATACCTGGCATTTCTGCTGTTTCGCCACCAATTAAAACGCATCCCACTTCACTTAATGTATCTGCTAATCCGCCAACCAGGCTCACAATCTGTTTAGGATTTACATTCCCGGAGGCAACATAGTCTAAGAAAAAAAGAGGATCAGCCCCTTGTACCCATACATCGTTTATTGAATGATTAGCTAGGTCACCGCCAAGGCTAGATAACGTATCCATTGCTAAAGCAATTCTAAGTTTTGTACCAACTCCATCAGCACTCGATACTAAAACAGGCTCTTTATAATCTGTAAGTTGAAATAGTCCCCCAAAACCGCCTATATCCCCCAAAACATTACTGTTATAAGTTTTTTTCACTATAGGCTTGATTAGGTTTACAACATCATCTCCGGCATCAATATCAACACCAGCTCTGCCATATTGGTTTTTATCCATCTGGATCTGATCTTTCTATTCTATTTTTTTGGGCTTTCGAAAACCATTTTACCTAATTCAAGTTGCACTGGAACAGGATAATTACCTGTAAAACATGCATCACAATAACTATCACTACTCCCATTAACAGATTGTTTTAATCCTTGCATTTCAAGATAGGCTAAACTGTCAACACCTAGTTCTTTTTGAATATCGATCAAGGTTCTGTTAGATGCGATCAATTCATCGGGATTAGGCATATCTACACCATAATGGCATGAAAATTTTATTGGTGGTGAAGATACTCTAAGATGAATCTCTTTTGCACCCGCTGTTCGTAAAAGTTTTATTACTTGCCGGGTAGTCGTACCTCGAACGACACTATCATCAATTAGAATCACCTTTTTACCTTTTATATTTTCCACTAAAGGTGTGTATTTCGCTCGAACTCCTGCCTCTCGCAAAGCTTGCGTTGGTTCGATAAAAGTACGCCCGCTGTTACGATTCTTTATCAATGTCTCTCTATAAGGAAGGCCAGACTCATTTGCGTATCCTATACTTGCAGGAATCGCTGAATCTGGAATGGCTGTCACAATATCAGCAGGTACATGAGATTCTCGAAATAATTGAGCTCCCATTTTTTCACGGTTTGAGTAGACTCGCCCTCCATTTAAAATGGAATCAGGTCTTGAAAAATAAATATTCTCAAATATACAAAATTGTTTTTGCTTTACAATCCCTTGTGTTGTAGCTATTCCTTCAGAACTGATCTTCAGGATCTCTCCAGGCTCAATTTCTCTTACCAGTAACCCCCCAACATTATCTAAAGCACAAGTTTCTGAAGCTATAATCCACCCGCCATCCAATTCACCATAACATAATGGTCGGAAACCATGAGGGTCACGAACTCCGTAGACCGCTTCATCAGTTAAAATTGTAAAACTATAAGCTCCTTGGGCTCGAGTCATGAATGATTTAATCCGATCTTCCCACGTTAGCCCCGGTGAATAGGCTAATAGAAATGCCGCAACTTCTGAATCACTTGTTGTTAGAAACCGTACACCTTTTTCTTCTAATTCCTCTCTCAAAGCTACACTATTTACAATATTCCCATTGTGGGCAACAAAAATAGTTCCATTAGGTCCTGATACTCTGATTGGTTGAGAATTTTCAACAGAGGTTATACCTGTCGTGGAATAACGAGTATGGCCAATTGCTAGTTCTCCTGGTAAATTCTCTAGATCATATTCATTAAAAACACCTGCAACTAAGCCATTCCCTCTGTGCAAATGTTCTCGGTGGCTATCATCAAAGGTTGCAATTCCTGCACTTTCTTGGCCTCTGTGTTGTAAAGAAAAAATCCCAAAGAAAGCTATCCGCGATGCTTCTCCTCCTGGTCTATATACTCCTACTACACCACAGGCATCATGAAGTTGATCTCCCATTAATAGTCCTCTCAAAACAAAATCTCAACCAGATTTTTTTATGCATTCACAATAAGAATACTGACTATATTATACCCACATACGGAATTTAATGGACCCTATCAAGAAGTTATATTTAGAATATCTTAAATAATGAAATTTGGCATATCAGAGCAATTGATTTGAATATAGGATAAACTCATCAACAAAGATACCAGCTTGAATTCAAGTAGCACCACGAGAGGACGAGAAAAATGACTAGCCCTAAATTTGTAGAAAAACATTTAACAGTTAACAAGGTTAATCTACGATATCTTTCTTGGGGACAAGAAAATAAACCTACTATAATTTGTCTTCATGGCCATACTGGGCAAGCCCATATATGGGATGAATTTGCAGAATCTTTGTCATCCCAATTTAATATTCTCGCATTTGATCAAAGAGGTCACGGAGAGAGTTCTTATGCTACCGATGGATACGAAAGAGATAGGTTTGTCGAAGACTTGGACTCTATTATAGAAATATTAGGATTATCCAAGGTAATATTAGTTGGGCTATCCATGGGAGGATGGCATTCTCTGTTATATACAGCAGAAAACCATCCCGAAAAGGTGGAGAAAATCGTTATTGTTGATATAGGGCCAGAATCAAGCGAAAAAGCCAAGGTCTTCTTTGCAGATCGGCAAGAACCCATAATGGAATTTGATTCTTTTAACGAAGTATTTAACAAAGATAGGAAATTGAATCCATGGGTGACAGATGAAAATCTGAAAAAAGATCTACTAAATAGGCTAAAAGAAACTAAAAATGGAAAATGGCAATGGAAAGCAGACCCTAATCTAATAATACCCCCTTTAAAAGATGGAACCGATCAAACTCTTATTAATCGTTACTGGAAAAGTTTGGAAATTATAGAATGCCCAATTTTAGAAGTTCGAGGCTTGGAAAGTCCTTTATTGGATGAGGCTTTAAAAAATAAAATGATCAAAGTGTCCAATAATTTATCCTGGACAGATATACCAAACGCCGGGCATGTTGTTACTGTAGATCAGCCCAAATTATTTATTGAAGCTACAAGAGATTTCTTAATAAAACAAACAAATGGTTAAGAAAACAAATTCGATTCATACTTTCTTACCTGCAGGCTCATCAATAATATTTTTGGGATTCCTCTTAATGACACTAAGTGCTGGCTCCGCTTTCTATGCCTTCGGGTTATTTATGATTCCATTTCAAGAAGCTTTTGATTGGGGAAGAAGTGAGATTAGTGGAGCCATTTCCATACACTTCTTAAGTGCAGGCTTAGTAGGACCTATAGCTGGTAAATTGATGGATCGATATTCAAACCGAATAATTATAATCACAGGGCTCTTGTTATCTAGTATCTCATATTTTATTCTCCCAGGGATTACCTCACTAATACATCTCTATCTTCTGTGGGGAATCTTAGGTGTTGGCAATGCGCTGGCAGGTGCTGTTCCAGTCGGTATTTTAATATCAAGGCAATTTGATAAATCACGTGGTATAGCTATGGGATTAGCAATGAGTGGCATAGCATTTGGTGGATTAGTCATGGCTCCAATAAATGGATACCTGATAGAAAATTTTGAATGGCAAAATACAGCTAACATAATAGGATCAATTCTAATCATCATACCTATACCCTTCGTCATTTTCTTGATTAAAAATAGCGCTATAGGCTTAAAAGAAAATAGTAATGAAAATTTAGATGGATTTTTAAACAAAATACCAAGCGCAATCAAAACACCTTCATTCTGGTTAGCAGGTTTTGCGTTTTTCCTAGCTTCAGCTGCAACCGTCGGAGTAATCCAACACCAAGCATCTTTCCTGAGAGACTACGAAATGAGCGCAAGCCTAGCAGCCTTAGGAGTTGGTATCTCAGCTGGTATAGGTGGAATAGGTAAGCTGCTGTTTGGATATATATCCGATAAATTACCAGTCCGTTATGCTTGCCTTTTATCTTTTGCAAGTAGTACATTTGCTTTGACTATTTTATTAACCACACAAGCACAGTTAGCATTATGGATATATATCGTCTTCTTTGGTCTTGGAATGGGAGCCATAGTAGTTTTACTACCTCTTTTAGTAGGTGAATTATTCGGCCATAATTCTTTCGGAACTTTGTACGGAACAATAACAGCTATACAAGGATTTGGGCTAGCATTCGGGCCTTGGGCAGCAGGAGTAATTTTTGATATAAACGATTCCTATGCATTTGCCTTCCAATGCGCTATAGGTATGTATATTATAGCTACCTTTATGTTATTTATGACACGTAAACAAATATTGAATAACCAGTAAACAAGACTAGGCCGGAACTAAGGTTCCTGCGAATACTTGCCATACCAAAGCTGTTTTTGAAGCAAGACTAAGAAAAATATAAACTGATTCCCCAAATAAATAGTTTTCCCATTTCCAAATCTTTTTATATTGCAAAAACATATTTATCGCGAAACTATTAAAGAAGATAAATATCGAAAAGAAAATCCCATACACAAAAGCAGGCGGTGCTGCATCAGTAGTAGGACTCCAAAGATAGATCCCAATTCCTAGCCATGGAACGATACCCATTATGCAACCAAAAATGAATGTTACCCAATCAGGCGAACCTGGTTCTTCGTAGTGTTCCATCAATAACCCAAATAACACCATCGCAGCATTAACAAAGAATATTCCAATTAAAGCCACAATATCAGATATTCCAGGTAGCATCGCAATCAATACCATCATAACGGAAGAACTAATTGCATATTCTATCCATCTGGAATAGTTTCTATTCTTTGATAAATTATGAATATACCATCCGAATACTCCTGGCAATGATATAACGTAATGTGCAAAAGCTGATAGAAAAACAAAAACAGCAACAGCCCATCCAATATTTAAATTAAATAACACTTCAATTCTTTGTGGAGTCCCTGGAGGGCCATCTAAAAAATAAGCTGTGACAGGTAATACAAATTCAGTAGAAAGAATAAGTACTAATAGTCCCTGCAGTAAATGTACAGATCCCATTAAGATATTATAAAATCTTAGTTTCGTGTATGTAGAGTGTGTCATATCCATAGTGTTAAAATGTATTCCTGTATAATTACTCAATAAAGCAAACTCAATGTTACCTTATTCGATGGGAGCTTATCAATGAGTTTTAACATAAGTTATTGGCAACGAATGCTATAAAAAAGTCCCACTGCAGATATAGCTAGAAAAATGATTTTCTTTTATATTGGTTTCATTTATCGTCAGTATTAACCAAAAGCATCTTTAGCTTTGGATGCAGCTTCAATAACTTTTGGAACAACACAAAATCCATTCGACTCTATGCCAAAAACAGGATTAAATTTGCTTCGGAAGTTCTCAAGAGCGATTACAGCGGCTAATTCCACCATCTCTTCATTTGAAAACTCTTTCTGGAGTTTCTTAAAAAATGGCTTTGTCACTTTTTTTCTGGTATAAGTCATTCGCTCAGAAAGTTCGAGAGCAAGTTGTTGGCGTTTATTAAATATTTCATTGCCTTTATACGAATCTATACTTTCGATTTGAAGTTGAGATATCCCTGCATGCGTCGCACCTGACGCGTTTATATCAATTCAAAAAGGACACCCGTTAATCAACGCAGTTTTTAAACTAACTAAGTTCTTTAAGTCATGTTGAAGCAAAGCTGAATCATCTATTCCTTTAGCCAATGCAGTTGCTCCGAACAAAATAGTTGGTCGGTAAGCATAGATCATTGTGGAATTAAGGGGAGCTCCAAAAGCACGGGTTTGGTTTTCAAGTACTTCTCGCACCTCTGGTGTAGCTAAATCTGAAGTTATATTTGGAATTCTAGGCATTTTCTAATCCTTCCTCTATTTGAGTATTTATAAATGATCAAAATATCTCACACCCATTAAAACCGAGATTACGCTGCAGGGATACATACTGTCAAGGATATGTGTATTTAAACCTTTATTGTTGTTATTTATCATCCAGTAGCTCACGATATCTGAATAGATCATTATTCATTAACAGTGTAGTAATGAGGAGCACCTACTAGAAGTTTACTAGAAACAAAATATTCTATCTTCGTTTTATTTAACTATACCTATAGTCCTACGTAGTTAGATCGCATAAGGAAAGTAACTTTACGCTATTTATTGCACTGATACAAGCACCTGAAGTAAAAATAATCTAGGCTCTAACAACCATGCGGATGGTCCTCATCTGAACCTGCTTCTATTAATAAAGGGACCTCCATAGATAGAACTCCATCAACCGCAACCTGCACTTTAAAAAGTCCTTCATGCTCTGCTTGTAATCCCAGGCTCATAAAAAATTGATGCCCTTGTATAGGGAGTAAGGTTGCTGTAATTGGTTCACTATGAACAACTTCTTCACCGTTGGGATCATGAACTGTTATGACAAAACTATGTTCGCCTTCACCGTGTAATCTACAATAGATTGAGAATTGAAAAGACATCGGGAAATTTTGAGCACCTACTGTATCGAATATACCGATAACGTGAGCTCTTCCTCTCTCATCACGAAAAGCATCTTGAGATAACAATAATGCTGTTACTTCTGCATCCAAATTCTACTCCCTTATTTAATCCGATATTATGATTTAGCCCCTGGACACCATTTATCGTGCTCATCTTGTACTTCTGTCCAGGTCTCAAATCCAACATGGCACTGTAGAAGATGTCCACATTTACTACAATCTCGATGATCAAACGTTTCAAAAGGATCAACATCAGCTCCCATCATAGCTTGAGAAGCTAGTTCAACTAATGAAGATAGTCTATCTACCACAAGAGTATTCAGTGATGAAAATTTATTAGGTAATTCTTTCGTTTGAACAGAATCCAAAGCAAAGCGCGCTACTAAAACTAAATGATCATGATTTAATGGTGGTAATGTACTACTTATAGATAAATTCTTTTGTTCTCGGGCAACCTTAGGGCGCTCTATATCTAACTCATCAGCTAATAAATTTACAAAAGCAATATAGAAAAGTGTAAACCCATCTTCATACGATATTTCATTTATTTTCTCAATATGTTCAACGCTAAAAGTTGCATTTGCTTTATTCTCTAGTAAAAAAGAATATGCTTCTTCAGCGAATAAAAGAAGCTCTGCATTTTCAGCATTCTCAACGATAGGAATCAATTCAGTTTCAGAATCTGTCAGGGATGAAGTTTCGCCTAAGAACTGCTGAAAATACCTGCGCGCTCCTCTACTTGTGGGCACTCTAGCGCCTGATGATGAATATGAAGTCATTTATCTCTCAGTCTAAGTATTTATAAGCTAAATTTGTAACCACCAAAGTGTATCACGGGTTAAGATTCATTTCTTATATGAGTCAGTATATTTTATATTATTCAGTCATTTCAGGCTAGTTACTCCCTGTTTCGGGTAATTTCCAAGCAGAAAATAAAAGAGTATAAGACAATATAAAAACTGCAACAAATCCAGGTAAATAGCTTCCACTTAAATCCATTAGAAAACCCACTAAGACAGGCGCAATAAAGCTAGAGGCGTTACCCATGGTTAACATGGCAGCAAAAATAGCGGAGGATTTTTCCGGTGTGGAATCAGGTAATTCCATGGGGATTGTGAAAATAGCTGGTTCATATATCCATTGTAAAAACCCGGTAATAAACACTGCTAGATAAATAAATATCCCATTTGGAACAATCACAGACAAGAACCCAGCCAGGCCTAGAAAGGTCCCTGTAAATAAAAGGATTGGACGCCTTTTCCCTGATTTAGCTGTAATAAACCCACCGAGTATAGTAGCCGGTACACCAGCAAAGGTAAATATCGAAGTCGCAAATCCAGCAACAGCTAGTTCTAGACCTTTAACCGTCAGATAAAAAGTTGGTAACCATGTACTTAGCGCTATAAATTGAGCCCATGGCCCAACAACTGCAAAAGATAGGAACCAGGTCTTCCGATCACGAAATACCACGACTATATCACGAATCGATACTGGTGAGCTCACATTATTACCAGCATTTTTACTAGGTGATTTATATAGGAGAGCCCAAACTAAAGCTCCAATTAAAGCAAAGAATCCGTCCAAAGCCAAAACAGCCCGCCACCCAACTAATTCTGCTAACGGAGCGCCTATTACTAGGGAAATCCCCATCCCTACGGTTAAAAATGAAAGGTTAACCGTATTAACCGCTGCAATCTCATCATTTTCCGCCCATTCCATTACTATAGAAGCTGCTACGGGTAATATAAATGATGCTCCAAAACCTTGAATAAAACGTATTCCTAATAACAAGCCAAAACTATCGAAAGTATAACTAAATACTCCTAACCCAAGTATTACCCACCCTATTAAATATGCTCTAAATGCCCCTAACCTACTCCCTATAATACTTAAAGGGATACTTGCAAATGTAACCGTTAGGGTCATAGCACTTACAAACAAGCCAGACATAGGACCTGACATAAACCATTCTTCATTAATCAGAGGTAAAATAGCCGATGGTCCTAAAAAATTCAGTCCACATACTGCGTGAGCAAATGCAAGCAGCGCATAAATTATAAATCGATACCTGTCTTTTTGATCTGTACTATTTGGTTTTTTTATCACAAGTTATATTTCCCCGTATCAATGACAAATCAATAGAAACTATTAGGCTTGAACTTAATGTCAAAGTTACTCTTTATTCTTTATAATCTACCAATTAATTATCGATTAAAAATTTATCGTGTAACGCTTCCACAGCTTTTGCAACAAGTTCTTTTTTAACTACACAAGTGATGCTAATCTCTGCAGTAGTAATCATTTCTATATTAACTCCTGCTTCATCAAGAGCCTTGAACATAGCACCAGCATAACCAGGAGAATTCTGTAATCCAGCACCTACTATACTCACTTTTGCTAAACTTGGATCTCCAGAAACTTCCCGAGCCCCTAAACCTTCTGCGATATTTTTCACATGTTCCAATGTTTGGTCAAGAGTATCTTCTGATACTGTAAACGACATGTCACTAAAACCTTCATGCCCAGTGTTCTGTACGATGATATCTACGCTAATTCCTTTTTCTGCCAGTGGCCCAAATATCTTAGCCGCTATACCAGGTTTGTCAGGTACTCCTGACACAGTTACACGAGCTACATTTGTGTCATGTGCTATACCTTTAACTTTATTTTGATCTTCCATAAATGGTCCTCCATGAATTATAGTACCTGAACGATCGATATTAGTACTCGAAGCTACAAGAACTGGTATTTCATAAAGCCATGCTAACTCAACAGCCCTATTATAAATCACTCGAGCACCTTCACTAGATAACTCCAACATTTCTTCGTAAGAAATCTCATCAATTAATGAAGCTGTTTTCAATAACCTTGGATCAGCACTGAATACACCGTCAACATCTGTATATATTTCGCAAATATCAGATTTAAGAGATGCCGCTAAAGCAACAGCTGAAGTATCCGATCCGCCTCTCCCTAACGTGGTAATTTCATTTTCTTTATCAGCTCCTTGAAATCCAGCTACAACAACAACTTTTCGTTTCGATAATTCAAGTCTAATTCGAGAATTATCTACATGCGTAATCGAAGCTTTTGAAAACACAGAATCAGTTTCTAGTCCTGCTTGCATACCGCTCAAGCTGATCGAAGGCACGCCTATTTCTTCCAAGGCAACAGATAAAAAAGATGCTGCAATAGTTTCTCCAGTAGATAGTAATTTATCGAATTCTCTAGGAGATGCTTTCTCACTTATTTGGAGCATTTGCTCAGTAAGGTCATCAGTAAACTTCCCCATAGCCGATACCACTATAACTAAGTTGTCCGATGCCAAATAATCATTTGCTATGCGGTTAGCTATTGCCTTTATTTTCGGAATAGAACTTACTGACGTACCACCATATTTCTGAACTCTAAGAGACACGAATTACCCTTCTATAACGTGTGCGCCTAATATCGAGGGATTAACATTAAGAACACGTCCTTTAAAACCAGTTTTCCCTATATACTCGTTCAATTCAGCATATATTTCTCCGCTTTTTTCTGAATCAATCAACCCAATAATTGTGGGTCCAGCTCCAGAAATAAAAACGGCATGAGCACCGGCCTTAAGGAGAGCATCAAACGTCTCCTGCATTTCCGGTATTAATCGAACCCTATATATCTGGTGTAATCTATCTTCAGTAGCTAATTTAAGGTCTTTCCAATCTCCAGTCAACATAGATCGTACAAGTAAGCTTGAACGGCTAAGATTAAATACGGCATCATTAATAGGAACCTGAGACGGTATTACCTCTCGAGCTGACTTTGTTTCTAAAGTAAAATCAGGAATCAATACCAAAGTATCTAATCCGCCTTTAATATTTATATCTCGATCAACATAATCATTATGGTTCTTCACCACAAGCCGAACCCCACCAAAAAGTGCGGGTGCAACATTATCTGGATGCCCTTCAATCTCTGAACACAAATTCAATAACTCTTGTTCGTTAAATACATTACCTGCTAAATGATTTGTAATCATCGTGCCTGCAACAACAGCTGCGGCACTACTACCCAGGCCTCTTGTTAATGGAATACTATTTATTGAACGTAATAATAAAGGAGGAAGCTCAAATTTGATTCTATCTGCAGCTAAGACCATTGATGAGTATATAAGATTATCTTTCCCAATCGATAACTCCCCTTCTCCTTCCCCTTCAATAATGATGTTATCTTTAGTATTACTACTTACCTCCACAATATTCCAAAGATCCAACGCCATACCTATCGAATCAAAACCTGATCCAAAATTAGCTGTGGTCGCAGGGACCATAACAGTAAAATTGATAACTTTATTCATATTACAATTTATCCCACATAATTTACCTCTTCACATTGACACAATAATATAGAAACTAACAAAAACCAATTCCAAATCAGTTTAGCGGGACATTTATGTCTAAATTATTCTGACCAATATTTTGCCACCAGGATAATTTTTTGTGCAAGGATAACGAATCCTTTTTTTCAAAAATCAACCTGGCAGAACGCACATAATGGCTTATATGTCTCAAGCCTACATCATTATTTAACCAGTTTTCTCTACGGTGATCCGGTATATTTTCTAATATGAATTCTTTATCAAACGGCACTGCATATTTTAATCTTTTAGAAAGAGACGGGTCACCTTTCCATATTGATAGACCTTTCAAGGTTTTTGGATGATAGACTGCACGTCTTATATACGCATTATGCCCAAACTTTACAAACTCTGGCCCATTAGGAAACACTCTAATATCTGGTAAAATATCCATAATATATATAAATCCAACTATATAAAATGCTGATTCATTCAAAGTGAAAGAATCCTCATAGTCTGAAAGTAAAGCAACAAAAAAAAGATAATCCCCTGGCCTACAATCTAATAATCTTTTTCTGTATCTGGATTCTTCAAGATTGGCTCCATATGTAAAAGTTTTAAACTCTGGATCATCCATTACTCTAACATTCCTATATCGATTCGATACATAATTTGATAAGGGTTCATCAGAATCATTATAAGAACTCATTTTAGGATAGGCTGGTAGAGTCGGAGCCCAAAGTGATCTTGCCTCAGGTCTTGGCATCACTTCAAAAGTCCCATCTGAAAAAATAGGGCTTTTTATAGTACCATTATTAGAATTAACTCCAATATTAACCAAGTAAACCCTAGCTTGAAGATCTATGTCCATAAAAATGCAGCCCTATCAAATAATTATCAAGGTATAATTACATAGTAAATTAGAAACCATTAGGAAGAAAAATGCAAAGACAAACCTTAACAGAAAAAATCGAAGAGGCTGCAATTGAAATAGGTTTCGATTCTATTGGATTTACCTCATCTAATTCTTTTGAATCTACCGAAAAGATTATCATTGATAGAATTGATAAAAATCTTCTTTCAGGATTACCCTGGTTCACAAAGAAGAGGGCTAAAAGAGGTTCAAATCCGAAAGAAATTCTTCCTGAAGCAAAGTCTATTATTTCTTTGAGCTTAAGTTACTATAATCCAAAAACAACTGGTTTAAATAAAAATCCCACTGGGAAAATTGCTATGTACGCATGGGGAGAAGATTATCACAGGATATTTAAACGGAAAATGAAAGATTTCATTTCTAATATAGAAAAAATTGTTGGCAAACCAATAAAGACTCATTGGTACACCGACACAGGACCAATGTCAGATCGAGCCGTGGCTCAAAGATCAGGGTTAGGATGGTTTGGTAAGAATACCAATCTTCTAACACCCACAGGTTCATGGGTTGTTCTAGGTCAAATCATTACAGATATAGATTTAGAATCTTCAGATCAATCAAAAAAAAGTTGCGGGAATTGTACTTTGTGTATCGATGCGTGCCCAACAAACGCAATTATTGGCCCAGGCATATTGGACAATAATAAATGTATCTCCTATCAAACAATAGAAAACAAAGGGCCTATACCTTTAAATCTGAGAAAACAAATCGGTAATTGGATATTCGGGTGTGATATTTGCCAGGACGTATGCCCTGTCAATAGAAAATCTCAACTTGGAGCAGCTTACAACGAGTTCTCCCAACCAGATGAAAATAGAATCAATCCAGAATTATTAGAAATATTAGGAATGTCCAACGAGGCTTTCAAAAAAAGATTCGCAAAGAGCCCTGTCTTAAGAGCAAAAATAAACGGAATGAAGAGAAACGTGTGTGTTGCCTTAGGAAACATTAAAGATCCATCAACAGTACCAGGATTATCTTTAGCGCTATCTACTGAAGAATCCATTGTTAGAGGGCACGCTGCTTGGGCTTTAGGTGAGATTGGTGGAGAAGAGGCATTAACAGCATTAACAATACATAGAGCAAAAGAAAAGGATAACTATGTGATAGAAGAAATAAATGGAGCGCTAGAAAGGCAAGTAGAAAAGGGGTAATCTCTACAATCCATCAATTGAATTCTTGAGCAGATTGATTTGAGACTCAACGCTTTCTTTGGAACCATATATGGAAGATCCTGCTACAAATCTCCTAGCACCTGCCAGATAAGCCGATCTTATATTAGAACCTGTAATTCCGCCATCAACTTCAAGTTCGGGATCAGAATCTCCAAGATCAATAAGTTTACGCACTCCTTTTATCTTGGTCTCTACTGAGCGTAAATACTCTTGCCCACCATAACCTGGTTCAACTGTCATAACCAAAATAACATCCACTGTATCCATAATATCTTTCAATATATCAATACCTGTTTCAGGCTTAATTGCGATGCCAGCTTTGACTCCATAAGATTGAATTTCTCGAATCGTTGCCTTAAGATCTGAATCAGTTTCAGCATGGCATAAAATAATATCTGCTCCTGCTTCAACTATTTCAGATATATACTTCAAAGGATCTGTGACCATCAAATGGACTTCGATCGGTAATAGCCCAGAATAAGGTTTAATCGCTTTAAGCATCTGTGTTCCAAAGGTGATTGGGGGAACAAAGTGTCCATCCATAACATCAAGATGGATTGCATCAGCACCGCCATTAACTGCTCTTTCTACTTCTGTGCCAATGATCGCAAAATTAGAGGCAAGTAAAGAAGGGATAATCTTTACTGAATCTGAAGGGTTAGCAGTCATTAATTCATTCGCCTTCTTGCTTCGATAATTCGTTGTTGAACTTGATTTTCGGATGTACCTCCCAAAACAGATCGAGCATCCGTCGCACTCTTAGCCGAAATTTCCAGAACATCATCATCAAAATATTCTGAACTTTCCTTATAGTACGCCAAATCTAAATCCTTCAAATCTAGCCCTTCATCTAAACTCTTCTGAACAAGTTCCCTTACAATTCCATGCGAATCTCGAAAAGGAACTCCTTTATTTACTAGATAATCTGCAAGTTCTGTCGCTAAAATAGCCCCGTCTTCAGAATTCTCTTTCATCTTTTGGACATTGAATTCAAGTGAAGTAACCAAGCCTGCCATCATAGCTAGAGAACCGTCGAGAGTTTTAATAACATCAAAAAGTGGTTCTTTATCTTCTTGCAAATCACGATTATAAGCTAGAGGTAATGCTTTTAGAGTCACAATCGTTCCAATCAGCGCACCGCTAACTCGCCCTACCTTACCTCTTATTAATTCTGCAATATCTGGATTATTCTTTTGAGGCATAATACTTGATCCTGAAGTATATTCATCACCTGATTTAACATATGAAAATTCAACACTCGACCAAAGAATTATTTCTTCAGCCAATCTAGAAAGATGCAGCATAATCATAGAAGCGGTATATTCGATATCTACCACAAAATCTCTATCGGAAACAGCATCTAAGCTATTTAAAGTAATATTAGAAAAACCTAGGTCTTTTGCCAATAATTCACGATCAATATTATATGCTGTACCCGCCAAGGCAGCGCTACCTAATGGCATAAAATCTATTCTTCTAAAACAATCTTGCAGTCTGTTAATATCTCTATCCGCCATTTCGAAATAAGCCATTAAATGATGAGCTAATAAAATTGGTTGAGCTCGCTGCAAATGAGTATATCCAGGTAGTATCGTATGTAAATTCTTCTCGGCTTGATTAACTAAAGCTAATTGATATTTCCTCAGAGCATCAATTAAAGTTGAAACTGCGTCCTTAGAGTATAAACGCATATCTGTTGCTATCTGATCATTTCTTGATCTGCCAGAATGTAACTTACCACCTAAGGGACCTATTAACTCTATTAATCTACGCTCAATATTAAAATGGATGTCCTCTAATTCTTCCCTAAATGGGAAATCTCCTTTGCTAATCTCGACTAAAATAGTGTCTAGCCCACTCAATATAGATTTAAGTTCTGTTTCTGAAAGAACACCTGCTCTTTCAAGTGCTCGGGCCCAAGCTTTAGACCCTGTTACATCATAATAAGAAAGCTTCTTATCAAAAGCCAGAGAAGCTAAGAAGGACGATGGGCTATTTTCGTTGGTCATGATTGAGCCTTATTAAGTTATTTATTATTACCAGGCAGTTCTTCTGCTTGATATCGAGCCTGCGTTCTTATTGGTAATCCCCACAGATCAATAAATCCAGGTGCAGAAGATTGATCAAATAGGTCACCTTTATCATAAGTTGCTAGTTCAACTTGATACAATGATTGATCAGCTTTACGACCTACTACACTTAGATTACCTTTATACATTTTTATTCTTACAGTGCCATTAACAAATCTCTGTGTAGAATCAATGTATGCTTGGAGATTATCACGCAAATGGCTAAACCAGAGTCCATCGTAAACCAAATCTGAATATGTACGCGACACAATTTCACTGAACCGTGCCTGGTCACGAGTTAAAACCATACTCTCTAAAGCTTTATGTGCCTCAATCAATGTGATCGCTGCAGGGGCTTCATATATTTCACGTGATTTTATTCCAACTAGTCGATCTTCAACGTGATCAATTCTTCCTATACCATGTAACCCTGCTAAATCAGATAGTTTTACAACTAAATCTAACGGAGCCATATTTTCTGAATCAATTGCAACAGGATTACCTTGTTTAAATAAAATATCTAAATATAAGGGCTCATCAGGGCAATCTTTGGGATCATTAGTCCATTCATACACATCAATTGGAGGTTCATGCCAAGCATCTTCGAGAACACCTGCTTCAATACTTCGACCCCAAACATTATCATCTGTAGAATACGGTTTTTCAATCGTATTGGGAACATTGATATTATTCTTCTCTGCATACTCAATTTCATCAGCACGAGTCATGCCCCACTCTCTAGCAGGAGCAATAACTTCTAAATCTGGTGCCAAAGCTCCAACTGAAATATCTAATCGCACTTGATCATTCCCTTTTCCTGTACAGCCATGTGCAACCGCTATAGCACCTTCTTGGCGAGCTGCTTCTACCATTAATTTGGCTATTAATGGCCTACCCAGAGCTGTAGCTAAAGGATATACACCTTGATACATAGCATTTGCCCTTAAAGCTGGGAAAACATACTGCTCAACAAATTCTGATCGTACATCCACAACTTTCGCACCAATAGCACCTACGTCTATTGCTCGATCTCGAATCTCATCTAAATCTTTTACATTACCTAAATCAGCAGTCAGGGTTATCACATCATGACCATACCGTTCTTTTATCCATCTAATTGCAACAGATGTATCAAGCCCGCCACTATAAGCTAGAATAATTTTGTCTGCCATAATGCCTCCGAATTCCTTCCTCTATTTTTTTCTTAACTTTTGATTGAATTTCCTTTATTTTAATTCAAACTGGCTCTACATCAAATCTAGGTATACCATTCAGTTTCCATTTTCACATTCGATAGCAGATATTTATCTTAGTTATTCTATTCTGCTAAAGATTTAATAGAATCAGAGATTATAGATACACCTAAGTCTATATCATCATTCGAAATGATTAAGGGAGGCATTAATCGTATAGTATTCGGTCGAACCCGATTTACTAAGAGCCCTCGATCTAAACATGCACTCATTACTTCTGCCCCAATATCACTATCAAATTCAACAGCTTGTAATAATCCCATACCTCGAATTTCTGTTATTGAAGGGTTTTCTCTTTGGATCTCAGTCAATTGAGAAACAAGGCGCTGTTCAGATTTCTTTACCTTCTCATGGATACCTTCATCAATAACAGTTTGAACCACAGCTTTACCAGCTGCTGTAGCCAGTGGATTACCACCAAAGGTTGAACCGTGATCACCTAATGTCAGGGAATTTGCCCTTTCATTCACAAGAAAGGCTCCCACTGGAACTCCACCACCCAAACCTTTTGCTAACGTTATTACATCAGGTTCTACATCAAATGCTTCATATCCAAATAAATGACCTAATCTACCAATCCCTGTCTGTACTTCATCTAGAATAAGTAACAGGTCATTCTGATCACACCATTCTCGAATCTTTTTGAAATATCCCGGTGAAGGAACATTTACTCCTCCTTCGCCTTGAACTGGTTCAAGCATTATAGCTACTGTATTTTTATTAGTAGCTTTCTTTATAGATTCAAAATCATTATATGGAACATGCAAAAACCCGGGAAGAATCGGACTATATGATTCTTGATATGCTGGTTGACCAGTAGCAGATAAAGTCCCAAATGTACGTCCATGAAAAGAATTTAATGCCGTTATAATTTCAAACGAGCCTTCGCGTTTTATTTGCCCGTATCTTCTAGCTACTTTTATAGCCCCTTCTACAGCCTCTGCACCACTATTACAGAAGAAAACTCTATCCATACAAGAATTATCAACTAAAAGTTTTGCCAGCTCGATCTGTGGAATTGTATAAAAAGCGTTCGATACCTGTATCAAAGAATTAGCCTGTTCGGTTATTGCTTTAACCAACGCTGGGTGAGAATGTCCCAATGTTGCTGTGGCCCAGCCACCCACAAAATCAAGGTATTTATTGCCGTCTTCATCCCAAACCGTACTTTCTTCACCTTTAACTAAAACTATTGGCACTCTATTAACAGTTTGTATGTAATACTCTGCTTCAAGAGCTTTCCAATCTCTATTATCAACCATATAAAAATTCTCCTTTAAGCTAATCTGGTGATACCTATAGACCGAATTCGACACATCATTACGAATGTCTCATTATTATATGGCTGAATAGATATCATGACTAAGGTGATTCTTCTTTCTCTAATTCTACAAGTTGCTCAAGCGTGCTAGAGAGGCTACCAAATTGATCTTGTAAATTCTTCAACGTTAACATCGCCCGATTAAATTCCGACTGAAGCCTATTAGCAAATCCTGAGCTACCATTTTCTTCTCCGCTACTATCAATATTAGCGAGTGATCTTTCTCCTATAATTCCTTTCAGAGATTCTTTAAGAGTAGGTTCCATCATCGGTTCTTGGCCTTGTTGAACCAAAACCACACGAGTCAATTGAGGGTACTCTATATCTTCTGCTTGCAAATAAACGGGTTCAGCATACAATATGCTATTACCTACAGGTATAACCAATAAGTTACCTCTCAAAACATCAGATCCAGACTGACTCCAGAGAGTAAATGATTCTGATATTTTGGGGTTAACATCTATTCGAGCATCAACTTGTTGCGGGCCGTCTATCTGTCTTTCATTTGGAAAAGTAAAAGCCAAAAGGTTACCATAGTTAATACCATCATTCCTTGCCGCGAGCCATCCCACCAGATTCGGCTTATTCAATGGTGTAAAAGGCATTATCAAAACAAATTCTTCTTTTACCTCACCAGGTAACTTCATGATGAGATAATAAGGTTCCATTGTTTGAGCATTCTCCCCAAAAAAGATTTCCCTTGGGAATTCCCATAGATCCTCTTGATTATAAAAAACTTGAGGGTCTGTCATATGGAATTTTAAATATTTATCGGCTTGAATAGAGAAAAAGTCTTCAGGGTATCTGATATGCGATCGGATATCTTTTGGCATATCCTCTATTGGGTTAAATAAATCTGGAAAAACATCATTATACGTATTAATTATCGCATCATCTGAGTCTGTAACGTAGAACTGCATACTTCCGTCATATGCATTCACAACTATCTTAGCACTGTTTCTCATATAGTTGAATTTGTTTCCAGTAAGCCCGAGTGATGGTTCGGAATAAGGAAATCGATTACTTGTAGTATAAGCATCTTGTATCCAATACAGCTGATTATTAGCTACAACCATATAAGGATCTTCATCTAGTTGTAGAAACGGAGCTACACGACTAACACGCTCTTCGATACCTCTATAGTAAAGAATTTGGCTTTCGGGAGTTACTTCACTAGTAATCAAGAGGTTTAAATCACTAAATTTTATTGCAAAAACAAACTTCTTAAGAAGAGAATCAAGAAAAATCCCAGGGCCTTTATAACTTTGGTAAACAGCCCCTTGGTTAGCTGGGTGATCAAACTCTGGTGTTTTACTACCAACAATAACCCAGTCATCAGTTGCTTCTCCATAATATATTTGAGGCCGCTCAACTAATGGCGCTCCAGGTTCTGACTTGGGTGGTATATCCTTTATCATGAAAACAGGTAAGCCATCTGAGGTGAATTCAGTTACAGGGCTCATAGCTACGCCATAACCATGAGTATATTGAAGTTTACGGTTAATCCATGTTTGGGCTGTTTCGGGTAACTGCGATTGCACTAGCTCCCGTGACCCAATCATCACTTGTCGATACTCATCTCCAATTTGATATCGATCTATGTCAATATCTAAGAAAGAATATTGCAGTCTGAAAAATTGTATTTGATTATATACATCTCTTAACGGCCTATCATCCCATAGCCGAATATTATCAATGGTCGCCTTATTCTCGTCTAAAATTTCCTCCGTAAGTAATTCTCCTGCATTAGTAAGAAAAGATTGTTCTTTAACTCTACTTCCATCTATAGCAAAAGCTTTTCTGGTCATCGAAATAGATCTTTCAATATAAGGGGATTCCAAAGCATACTCATTAGGATCTACTTGGAACCTCTGCACCGCTGATGGAATTGCAAATGTACCCAATACGTATGCAGCAAACCACAAACCAAAAATAATAACAGGTAGGGTTACATTCTTTAAATATATGTTAATTGCCATCAGAAAAGAGCCACCCAAGCATAGGGCTATTAAAAATTTTAAAGCCGGCATTTTCACAGTAATATCTGCATATCCCGCGCCGTATGAAGCTCCATTAGCTGAAAAAACTAATTCTTGAAGGTCTAGCCAATAACCAAATGCAAGAACAATTAGCAAGATAGCTCCCAGGCCAGATAAATGAGCTTTAATCGCAGGACTCAATCTAAACTGAAAGCCACCCAATGCAAATTGAGCACCATAAGTACCCAGGACTAACAAAATATTCACCACTAATAACGCCACGCCCCAGCTATACAAAAACCGATACCATGGCATCTGGAACATATAAAATGAAACATCTTTATTGAATAAAGGGTCAACGATAGAAAATATGTTTGAATTGGCAAATCGCAATGTGGTTTCCCAAGCACCTAAAGTACTAGAGCCAAATACGAAAGCTAGCACCACCAATAAGATAATTATTCCTACTCGAAGTGCCTGTCGGGCCAGATTCAAGGTATCTAATGAAAAATTTAAAACTGCCTCGGTAGAAACACCAGATGGAGAAAAACGCTTAGCTATAAATAAATTAATTAAAGACACGCTCAGAAAAGCGACTACTCCAATAGAAAATAGACTGATTTTTGTCTGAAGAATGGTCAAATATACCGATAAAAATCCAAGATTTTCAAACCAAACCCAGTCAGAATATACATTAGAAAATACCTTTGAGATTACAAGCAAACCTAAAATAATGATCGCTGGTATAGCCCATTTTAATAGATACAATCTTGATCTAAAATCTTGATTTTCAAACTCTTCAAAAATATTCAATGTGTTGAACTCCTTCTTATCTTCTTAATATCGTAGTACCTGATTTACCATCCAAAGCTTCAATAAGTGCATGAGGTCTTAAACCATCAACGATTTTTGCCATTTGTGTATTATGAATTGCCCTGACAGAAGCTTGGACTTTAGGGATCATACCACCAACAATTATTTTATTCTCGATTAAAGCATCGACTTCATCAGAATATATATTTGAGATTACCTTTCCATCCTTATTTAAAACACCAGGAACATCCGTCAAGAAAATAACCAGATCAGAGTTTAAATAATTGGCAATCTCTCCTGCAATTGTATCAGCATTAACATTGACGATCTGATGCTCAGGAAAGGATGTTACAGAAATTGGGGAAATAACAGGAATGATCCCTTGTTCCATAATGATCCTCAAAAGTGTTGGATTAACTTCCTCTACAGTACCAACAAGGCCCAAGGTTTGATCGTCGATTTTAGCTGTTATAGTAGCGTGGTCTAATCCCGAAATCCCCACAGCATTCCCACCTGCTCTTTGTATTGCTGTAACAATTTTTTTATTCAAAAGGCCACTCAAAACAGCTATTACAACTTCCAAAGTATCTGCGTTTGTTATTCGCAATCCTTTACTAAACTCTGCTTCTATTCCTAACTTATCCAACCAGGTATTTACGTCAGCACCCCCGCCATGAACGACTATAGGAGTAATTCCCATCTCAGCAATACGAACAATATCTTCATAAGTCGTGTCTGTAGCACCGAAAGTGCTACCACCCATTTTAATTACAACATTTCTTGGTAGTGACATTATTTTTTCCTTACACCAAATCTAGTTATGTTGTATATGCACTATTAATATGTACATATTCTTCAGTTAAATCACAGGTCCAAGCAGTAGCTGATTCATCACCAATACCAAGGTGAATATATATCTCACACTCAGTACTCTCCATGCTTTTAACTGCTTCATCTTTCACAAAAGGTACAGGAGCCCCATTTTTCAACATCTCAATACGATTTATAGACAAACTTAACTTGTTTTCAGTAAAATCTGCCCCGCTTCTTCCCAAAGCGGCTATCGCTCTACCCCAGTTCGGATCATTCCCAAAAACAGCTGCCTTCATCAAAGTTGAAGCAGCTATAGTCCTTGCTGCTAACCGGGCTTCATCTAGATTATTTGCCCCTTCAATTCTTACTTCAATCAGTTTTGTTGCACCTTCTCCGTCTCGAGCAATTTCCTTTGCTAACCTGATACATAGATTATTAACCGCACTTTGTAAATCTTCTTCTTGTTGACCATTCAAAATGAGTTCGCTACCAACTTGCCCGCTCGCTATCATCAAAACACTATCATTTGTAGAAGAATCACCATCAACGGTCACCATATTAAAGCTCATATCCACAGCCTTAGATAAAATCCGAGACAATGTTTCAGATGCTATCCGTGCATCTGTTGTCAAAAATGCAAGCATAGTAGCCATATCTGGGTGAATCATCCCTGATCCCTTAGCAGCTCCTGCGACAGTTATTTTTTCCCCATTCATATCTATAGAAACTGCAAATTCTTTCGGACGAGTATCAGTTGTCATGATTGCTTGAGAGAATCCATGGTCATTTTCTATCAGTTTGATTTTATTAATTCCGTCTTTTATAAGATCCATAGGTAACGGAACACCTATTACACCTGTACTACATACTAATACCTCACCGGGATTTATATTCAAAGCGTCAGCCGTAATCGTAGCCATCGTACGTGCATCTTCTAGGCCTTTATCACCAACGACAGAATTTGCGATTGCGCTATTAACTACGATAGCCCGTGGATTTGATGTTGCTAAATGTTCTTTAGTTATTAATACAGGAGGAGCTAATATCTTATTTTTAGTGAAAACTCCTGCACCAATAGATCCTGAAGCAGCAAATAAAATTGCCAGGTCGAGTTGATTCTCCGGTTTCAAGCCTGCGCTTACAGCGCCTCCTTGAAATCCTAGTGGTGTCGTTAAAGACCCATTTAAAATATCATTTACCTGCATAATTAAATCAAACCTCTACTTATTTATTTTGTTAATATAGCCTATTCTAGTAGAAAAATATCTTATCTAATTAATTTTATCCTGTTTAGAGTATAAAATTAAGATAGAAAAATGGATAGCAATAAGTTTAGTTTTTTTGATATGCTTTTCTTATTAGAAAAAGGATAATAAATGACAAATACTAATAACTCGACGAAACCAACAAAAATTGTTGGAAAAAGTATACAACGTGTAGATGGAGCTGAACGAGCGGAAGGTACTGCAAAATATGGTGCTGATTTAACTCTACCAAAGAGCTTATTCGGAAAAGTTAAAAGAAGCCCCTACGCAAATGCAAAAATACTAGATATTGATATCAGCGCTGCGCTTAAAGCTACTGGAGTAAAGGCAATTGTTACTTCTAAGGATTTTCCCTCTATAGAATTCAGTGACAAGGTTGTAGGTGGGGAGATTACAATGACACCCCGTGATCAAAGAAGAATGCAAATGGCTGAAGAAAAAGTTTTCTACCATGCACAAGCGGTAGCCGCAGTTGCAGCTGAGACACTAGAACAGGCTGAGTCTGCATTAGATCTAATAAAAGTTTCCTATGAAGCCCTTGATCCAGTTACGAATGTAGAAGAAGCCATTAAAGATAATGCACCTCTTGTTCATGATGATCTATACACTTGGGAATTTGCAGGCAAGTTATCAACGAAAGCCAGTAATATTGCTAGAAGAGTTGAGCTAAGCCGAGGAAATTATGAATTGGGTTTTGCTAAATCAGATATTATTATTGAAAGGCAATTCCAAGGCGGGACAGTACATCAAGGATATTTAGAGCCTCAAGCATGTTCAGTAAATATTGATGATGATCACCTGACTGTTTATACATCCAGCCAAATAAATTTTAACCTAAGAGATACACTCTCCACGATTCTGGGCCGGGAAAAAGATGCTATCACCGTTGTCCCTTTAGAAATTGGAGGTGGGTTTGGAGGTAAAGCCGGTTTAGGAATAGAGTTCATCACTTCGCTTCTAGCGATCAAAGCCAATGCCCCCGTTAAGCTAGTTTTAAACCGAGAAGAGGTTTTCCGCTCAACTGGGCCAACATGTGCACATGTAATAAAGATCAAAATTGGGGCAATGAATGACGGAACTTTAACTGCATTTAAAGGTGAATACCTCCTTGATACTGGTGCTATGACTGGGTTCACTCATTCTGCTACAGCTGCCATGACAGGGTCATCACACTACAAATTCACAGACCTTTATGTTGATGCATATGATGTCGTGACAAATAAACCAGTTGCAATGGCTTATAGAGCTCCAAGCGGGCCAATAGGAAACTATCCAACTGAAGTTGTAATAGACGAATTAGCGGAAAAATTAAACATCGACCCTATTGAATTTAGAATAAAAAATGTGACTGAGGAAGGTGATCCACTTCCTAATGGTTTGACAATGCCCGTTTGGGGGTTAAAAAAAATCCTCCAGGCTGCTAGAACACATCCTGCCTGGACCGACAAACTGCCCAATAACCGTGGTAGAGGATTTGCGGCAGCTTACTGGGGTGGTGCAACTTTAACTTCAAATGCTGAAATCGCTGTCAACAAAGATGCAACGTTTAACGTTATGACGGGATCAGTAGACTTGACAGGTACTCGAACAACAATGGCGCAATTTGCTGCCGAAGAACTAGATGTACAGATTGACCAGATCCAAGTCGGTATAGGAGATACTGATTCAGTCGGGCACACAGATGGCTCTTTTGGGAGTAGAACAACTCTGGCAACAGGCACAGCAGTCATACTCGCTGCACGCGATGCTTTAGAAAAATTAACTAACATTGCGTCAACGCTACTAAGAATTGATCGTGACTATATAGAATACTCTGATCAATTATTCTCAATAAAAGATGATCCCAGTACTTTTATATCCTTACAAGAAGTTTGTAAATCTTTATCCGAACCAATTCGAGGTATTGGGATGAGTACAGGACTCCCGGGTGCTCCAACTGCGGCGGCTTCTATAGCAGAAGTTGAGGTCGACAAGTTAACTGGTAGGTCAGAAATAAAACGCTTCACCATTTTTCAAGATCCAGGTAATGCTATCAACCCTCTGGCAGTTGAAGGCCAGATGCAGGGGGGAGCAGCACAAGGGATTGGATGGGCACTTTGGGAAGTTTACGACATAGATCAAAAAACCGGTATCATTAGAAATGCTAATTTCCTGGACTACAAAATGCCAACAGCTTTAGATGTGCCCATGATAGACACAGAAATTATATCTACCCCTAATCCTAATGGTCCTCATGGAGCAAGAGGTGTCGGTGAAATACCGTTAGTAACCCCTGTCGGAGCTATTGGAAATGCAATATACAACGCAATAGGAATAAGAATGAGAGAAACACCTTTTACACCTGAAAAAGTATTCATGGCCATAAAAGACAAAGAGAATAGAAAGAATTAAAGTCTATACTATTTCTTGGGTTTTTTGGTTGAGCTCTTTTTCTTTGCAGGTTTTTTATTCGAATCTACAGGTTTTTTATTCGAATCTACAGGTTCTTCAGGATCTGCTTCAAAAGGAGCAATAGCTGCAATTTCGTCATCTGAATCAAGTCGCATTACTCTAACCCCTCCCGTAACCTTACCTTGTACAGGAACTTGAGTTAAAGTAGTTCTTATCACTATGCCCTTCCTAGAAACAAGAATGATCTCCTGATCTCTTTTAACCATTACCAAGCCATTCAGGATTCCAGTTCGATTCTTGGATATGTTAAAAGTTTTCTGGCCACTAGTTCCTCTACCATGGGGCATATAGAGATCTGGTTTGCTCATCTTCCCGTATCCCTTAGTAGATATTACAAAAATAAATCTTTCTGGATCGGCTAATGTAACCACACCTACTAGATTATCTTCAGCTCCTAATCTAATACCTCTCACACCGCCAGCTGTAGCTGATCGAGGTTTCAGAACATTAATTGAGAATCTGAGAGATTTACCTTGCTCTGTAACTAAAACAACTTCGTCATTATCATTAGCCATTATCACAGAAACTAAATCATCTCCCGTTTCTAGATCCATAGATTTCTTACCAGTACTTCTGACTTTAAGGAAATGTTTTAGTGGTGTACGTTTTATCTCACCTTTCTTAGTAACAAAAACAAGATAGTCGGACTCTGACATATCTGAAGCAGACATAATGGTAGTAACAATTTCACCATCTTCCAAAGGAACAAGATTTGTCACCGGAAGCCCTCTAGCAGTCCTACTAACTTCCCCAGGAAGCTCAAAACATCTCAAGGTAGTTACTCGTCCTCTGTTAGTGAAAAAGAGAAGCGTATCGTGTGTATCTGATAGAAGAAGATGTCTTACCGCATCTTCTTCACGTGTAACCATACCGGTAATTCCTCTTCCACCTCGCCTCTGAATACGATACGTTTCTGACGCAACTCGCTTTATATAGCCTTTATTACTTAAAGTAACAACGACTTCTTGGTGTGGTATTAAATCTTCATGCCTAAGTTTCTTAAACTCTTGCTGAATTATTTCGGTTCTACGTTCATCACCATATTTTTCTTTTATTTCAGTGAGCTCTTCTATCACGGTTTTAGTAATTAAAGTTGGGTCTCCAAGAGTGCCTTCAAGATCTGCAATTCTTTCCCTCAAAGTTTCTAATTCATCTAAAATAGCTTGGCTTTCTAACGCTGCTAGACGCCGAAGTTGCATGTCTAAAATCGCTTGAGCTTGACGTTGAGAAAGTATCCACCGCTCAATCAGCGTGATCCTAGCTGAATCAGCGCTTTCAGCATTTCTAATAACAGCAATAACTTGATCAAGGTTATCTAAAGCTGTTCTTAGGCCTTCTAATACATGCGCTCTATCTTGAGCTCTCCTCAATTCATAGCGCGTTCTATTTATTACAATTTCTCGCCTAAATTTAATATAGTGAAAAATAATTTCTCTTAAGGGAAGTATTTGAGGCTGCCCATCAACTAAAGCCAAGGTATTTACATGAAAAGCAGTTCGCATAGTAGTATGTTCATAGAGGTTATTTAGAACGACTTCTGGCTGGGCTGCTCTTTGCAAATCTATTACGACTCTTAACCCATCTCGATCAGATTCATCTCTAATCTCAGCAATCCCATCAACCCTTTTCCCTCTTACAAGGTCTGCCATTTTCTCAACTAAAGCCGCTTTATTAACCTGGTAAGGTAATTCATTTATAACAATCTGGCGGGTTCTTCCTTTGTTTGATTCTACAATGGAAGCACGTGCTTCCATCACCACTTTCCCCTGTCCTGTTGAATATGCTTGTTTTATTCCTTCAATGCCCCTAATAAGCCCAGCAGTTGGGAAGTCTGGGCCTTTAATATGCACTAATAACTCATCTAAGGTCGCTTGAAAATTCCCACCTGTCTCTGTTTCTTCCCATCTATTCAAGGCAAAAAGTATGGCATTACATACTTCCGTTAGATTATGAGGTGGAATATTAGTCGCCATCCCAACAGCAATTCCCGACGCTCCATTCAGCAATAAATTAGGTAACTGAGTTGGTAAAATAGTAGGCTCTTGCTCGGAATCGTCAAAATTACCACGAAAGCTTACAGTCTCACGGTCAATATCAGTGAGCATTTCTTCTGCTATAGATGTCAGTTTAGCTTCTGTATACCTCATGGCTGCTGGAGGGTCATTATCAATAGATCCAAAATTCCCTTGCCCGTCAACCAAAGGATATCTAAGAGAAAATGTCTGCGCTAAACGAACCATTGCTTCATATACAGGAGCATCTCCATGAGGATGGTACTTGGCAATAACATCGCCTACAACTCGCGCGCTCTTACGGTAAGCTGTATTATTACGCATCCCCAAATCATACATTGCGTATAAAACTCGTCGCTGTACTGGCTTTAATCCATCTCTAATATCAGGCAAGGCGCGGGAAACAATTACGCTCATTGCATAGTCAAGATAAGCGGTTCGCATCTCTTGTTCTAAAGGAACATTACGTACAACCATATATTTATCCTAATATAACTATTTGCTATTCAGGTACCTGAATACACTAACCTATTTCTATTATGAATTTTATCATCTCTGACCCTTTAGCTCAAGAAAACAACTAGATGTAGAGCATTTACTGAATAAAATAACATAAATAGGAATATCGATAGATTTTACAGTGGTTTATTTAGTTTAAACTATCTTTGGTAGAAAAAAATCCTTGCACAATTCTTCTAGAAGATTCAAACCTTATCCTTGGACTGAGTACGCAAACATCGTGTACACATACGAATCTGTTTCCTCTTCCCATCTGGCAAGTTAACATATACTTTTTGAACATTGACATTCCATCGGCGAAGAGTTTTATGATGAGAATGGCTGACGGAATTTCCAAACATTGGCCCTCGGCCACATATTTCACATTTAGACATTTTTTCTTCCTGTACACTAAAGAATTAACAAATTTGACGGTTTAATAAGAACGGTATATAAACGTTCGTAAGAGATACTTTACTCGATTTATTATAGTTACACAAGAAATCATAATGCAGGACTAAAATTTTATAAGGAAAAAAGTTGAGCAAAGCTGAATCAGATAACCAAAATTATAGCGGATCCTACCTATTTGACTTACTTTCTGCTGGAGCCGCATGGCTCGACAAGAACGTTGAAGTGATTAATGCCTTGAACGTTTTCCCAGTTCCAGATGGTGATACTGGAACAAATATGGTTTTAACATTAAAAACTGCTCTTAGAGAAGCTGAATCTGATATTGAAGAAGGCGCTGACAAAGTAGCAAACTCAATAGCTAGAGGGGCGCTATTGGGGGCAAGAGGAAACAGCGGTGTTATATTATCCCAGTTCTTGAAAGGCCTTGCTAAAGGTTTACAAGATAATCAATTTCTCAATTCAAGTAATTTCCCTAAAGCTTTAGCCCAAGCTGCAAGATCAGCTAATGACGCCATGAGTAATCCAGTCGAAGGTACAATGCTAACGGTAGCTAGAATGGCAAGTGAAGCATCCACCCAATTAGATAAAGCCTCTTTTGGGGAACAATTAATGGCCGCTGCTATAGGAGCAGAAGAGGCCGTTGAGAAAACCCCTGAACAACTAGAAGTCCTTAGAAATGCAGGTGTTGTAGATTCAGGTGGGAAAGGTCTTGCATTAATACTCCGTGCAGCAGCAAATTATCATTTAGGTATAGCATTAGGTCTTCCTTTAAAATCCATCGCGCCTATATCAATAGATGAAAAATGGCTTGCTAAACAAACCTTAGAGCATTGGGGCTTTTGCACAGAATTTGTCATTGTTAATCCTGTAGTCACAACAGAAACAATCCGAAAAACACTTTCTGATTATGGAAATTCAGAATCACTAGTAGAAGGTGATCAAATGGTCAGAGTACACCTACACTCGCAAGAGCCTGAAAAAGTTATACAAGCAGCCTATAACTTGGGTGAACTAGAGCAGGTTGCAATAAGAGACATGGACTTACAACAAGAAGTTTTCATAGAAGATCACAAGGGAGTTAATACACAGAACCAGACAGGAATCGTATCAATAGTAACCGGGCCAGGTTTATTGCACGTTATGCGAAGTCTTGGTTCAAGTGCGTTTATATGGGGTGGGGCCACTATGAACCCTAGTACACAAGAAATTGTCGAAGCGGTAGAATCAATACCTTCAAACGATGTTATTATCCTACCAAATAATAAAAATACCATTGCAGCATGTAACATTGCCGCAACTTTAACTAAGAAGAATATACACACCATCCAAACGATTTCAATGACGCAGGGTATTTCGAGCCTACTAGCTTTCAATGCTTCGGCTGAATTATCTCCTAACGTCGAAAAGATTGAAAAAGCCCTAGCTACACTAAGGTGGGGAGAAGTATCAGAAACGGTCCGACTAGGTTCATTTGAAAATATATCCTATAAAAAAGGTGAGAACATAGCCATTTTAGAAGGAACAATATCATACGCAAACGCAGATCCTAAAAAATGCGTAACGGAATTAATAAGATTAATGAATCCTGAAGAAGAAGATTTATGTACACTCTATTACGGTGCAGATACTACTGAAAAAGAAGCTCTTGAAACAAGAAAAATAATCTCAGATCAGTGGCCTACAATAGAAGTCGAAACACTCTATGGTGGGCAACCAACATATAAATATCTTGTTACATTGGAACATTGAAATATGTCTACACATAAGGAAAAAGATTCATACCATTGCCTATTACCAGATATCTAGATACTCTACAAGTAATTAAATCCACTATATTCATTTAAAGAAATCGGGCTAAGGACAAATAATGGCTACTACTAACTCTCAACCCATTCAACTAGTAACTGACAGTACATCAGATATTCCTTTGGATGTAGCTAAGTCTATGGGGATTAATATCATCCCTCTCTATGTACATTTTGGAAACGATTCATACAGAGATAATATTGATATTTCAGTCGATGATTTTTATGAAAAACTAGTATCCGGTAAAATATCACCAAAGACATCCCAGCCAACCCCAGCTGATTTCGCTGCACTTTACAAAACTCTAATACCCCAAGGTCCTGTGCTTTCATTACACGTATCAAATAAATTAAGCGGGACGATGAACTCTGCAATCCTAGGTCGAGAAGAAGTTCTATCTGAGTTCCCAGACGCACAAATTGAAATAGTTGATACTTTTCTTGCATCCGTAGGGCTCGGACTTGTATCTATTGAAACAAAAAAAGCCATAGACGAAGGCGCAGATTTTAGAAGCGCTACTGAACTTGCTAAATCTCTTTCTTCAAGAACTAGAATAATAGTTGGGCTAGAAACTCTAGAATACCTAGTACGAGGGGGCCGTGTAGGGAAAGCTCAAGGACTTGTTGGGAGTCTGTTAAATCTTAAACCTATCCTTCAAATTATTGATGGAGAAGTTCACCCTCTTGAAAAAGTGAGAACCACAAGAAAGTCACGAGCCCGGTTATTAGAAATTGCCATTTCTAATAAAGGAAAAGTATCCATTGCTGGGGTAGCTGTAACAACCGATACAGAATTAGCTAATGATATATCAAAGACATTAAAGCAAGATCTTAACATCTCTGACATACCAACATTTCGTATAGGCCCAGTAGTTGGAACACATGGTGGTCCAGGAGCAATAGCTATCGCTTTTATTTTGGACGAATAATAATAGGAGTCATAAATTGACCCAATCTAGATTCCATGAAGATGATTTAGAACCTGAGTCAAAAAATACAATTGACCAGAAGATAAAATCTCTAGTAACCATCCTATTACTGGAAAAAAATCTGGAATATAACAATTCTGCTGTCCTAGGTGGACTCGAAGATTTCTTTAATAGGTTTATTAAAGAAACAAACCCAGAATTACTAAGACACCTAGATAAATTAAAAATTGAATTTCCGCAATACACACAGCTAACACATTCCCAACGCGCAAAATGGATCCATAATACCTTAAGTCTGCTTAATGTCATTCAGAGCACAAATACTGAAGAAGTATTGAAGGAATCTGAAAATCCTGAGGAAGAGCACGAGAGCCCTTCCCCAGGACAACTAAGACGCTCATACAAACGTAAGAATTCAAAAGCAAAGGTCAGTTCAACCTCTCATCAGGATAGTGCTCCTGTATCCACCAAAATACCATCTTCTCTTGACGATGACTTAGAAATATCGACTAGATGGAGAAATATCTTAAAAAAAATGGAAATATCGACCTATCGTGACGCGATTAATTCTTTTCCCCGCAGCCATATTCAAGTCGTTAATATAGCCTCCTTGAGAGCAGGAGAGCTACACGCAATAGTTGGTAAAATCACAAAAATAATAGCTCCCCAATATTCAAGAGGCAGAAGTAAAGGATATGTACAAGCAACTATTCGAGATAATAGCTCCACCTTAACAGCAGTTTGGTTCGGAAGAAGCTGGGTAGCTAGAAGTTTAAAAAAAGATCAGCTAATAATGCTAACGGGGAGGTATAGCAATTTTCGAGGATCTTCAAGATTTAATGTAGAGACACAGGAGATAATGAAACCACCTTATCAAACAAAACTAAACTCAATAATTCCAATATATCCTCTGTCTGAAGGAATATCGCAAGCGACTATGCGCAAAATAATACAAAGTGCTGTTAAAAGAAGCTTGCCACTCATAACCGACTATCTACCAGACCGAATAAGAATAGCCCAAAACTTACCATCCCTCCAGGAATCTATCTCAATAATACACTCTCCAAAAAACTTAACTGAAGAGAAAAAAGCTAAAACCCGTCTTGCTTTTGATGAAATGCTTCTATTGCAATTAGGGCTTTTAAAAAAGAAAGCAAATGAGCAAGGTACACTGAGCCAATCCATTCAGATAGATAAGAGTGTTCAAGACAAATTTACGAACTCACTACCATATTCTTTAACTTCAGATCAAATTAAGGCGACTTCAACAATATTAGATGATATGTCAGCCCCCTCTCCCATGATGAGATTACTACAAGGAGATGTTGGAAGTGGGAAAACTGTTGTAGCTGCTTCAGCACTTCTTGCAGCAGTATCAAAGAATTTTCAAGCTGCACTTATGGCTCCCACAGAACTACTAGCAGAGCAACATTTTAAAACTCTAACCTCAATATTTAGCCAAGGTGATAGAGATGTTAATGATAATGGTGGGCCATACCGTGGATTCTCGGGTTTACTAAACGGAAGACCCATAAACATTGCATTACTAACAGGTAGTATGTCATCAGGCACAAAATCTTCCATACAGAAACTTATAAAAAATGGTAGCGTTGATATTGCTATAGGAACTCATTCATTAATTCAAAAAGATGTGGAATTTGAAAATTTAGGTTTAGCAATCGTTGATGAGCAACACAGATTTGGGGTGGCTCAAAGAGCTTCTTTAAGAAATAAAGGATTCGCACCCCATCTACTCGTAATGACAGCTACGCCCATACCTCGTACCATGGCACTGTCCTTATACGGTGATCTAGATATTACAACAATAAGAGAAATGCCGCCTGGAAGACCTAGAATTCGAACCAAAACTTTAACTCCAGATGAACGTGGTCGAGCATATACATTTATTGAAAAAGAAGTGACCCAAGGAAGACAAGCATTTGTAATATGCCCACTAGTAGAAGAATCCGAATCTATTCAAGCAAAATCAGCAATACAAGAACATAAGAAACTTGACACACAGGTATTCCCAAATCTTCGAGTAGGTTTACTGCATGGTAGAATGCGCCCACTGGAAAAAGAAAAAATTATGACAGATTTTAGAGAAAGAAAATTAGATATCTTAGTCTCTACGGCTGTGGTTGAAGTTGGAATAGATATTCCGAATGCAACCGTCATGATGGTAGAAGGAGCTGAAAGATTTGGGCTCTCTCAACTACATCAATACAGAGGACGAGTTGGGAGAGGAGTAAGTGAAAGTTATTGTATACTCATCAGTGATTCAGAAGCTCCCGAAGCAAGAGAAAGACTCAACATCATGGAAAAAACTATCGACGGATTCGAATTATCGGAGGCAGACCTTCAAATGAGAGGCCCAGGAGAATTTTTTGGTACCAAGCAGAGCGGGCTACCAGATTTGAATATTGCTTGGTTAACAAATCTAAGCTTATTAGAAAGTGTTAGAGAATGTGCAGTTGAAATATTAGACCAAGACCCAAACATGGTTGACTCTTCTAATAAAAAACTTAAGGCTGAATTAAGTAGATTCTGGAAACGAGCAGAGTCTATTCAAGAAGGAGGGTAATTGAGTTGTAATTTCGGAAAATATACTATCCCACAGATGCATTATCGTGTCATACTGCCAATATAATGATAAATAATATCGTAGAATCACTTCTTAAAGTAGCCGTAGCTCAAGCTCAAAAAAAAGGGGAAATTCCGTTATCTGAGCTACCTGATATTGCTTTAGAATGGCCTCAGAATGTCGAGCATGGTGATTATGCGTCTAGCCTGCCTCTTAAAATGGCGCGAAGTGCAGCTATGAATCCTATTAAAATCGCTGAAATAATTCGCGATAATATTCCTTTAAGTAAGGAAATTGAATCTGTAGTGGTTGCACCACCGGGTTTTTTGAATTTTAAAATGGACTCTGAATGGATGAAATCCCAGTTACCAGAAATTATATCAAAAGGTTCTAAATTTGGCGAAACCAATTTAGGGAATGGAAGCAGTGTCCAAGTCGAATTCGTTAGTGTTAACCCTACTGGACCAGTACACGTCGGACACGGTAGAGGAGCTATTTTAGGGAGCACTTTAAGCAATATATTATCATTTACCGGGCACAAAGTTCAAAAAGAATACTATGTAAATGATGCAGGTAATCAGATAGATAATTTTTCAAGATCTTTATGGGTCCGTTATATGCAAGCATTAGAATTCGACGAAAAAATGCCTGCAGAAGGTTACTTGGGAAATTACATGATAGCGCTGGGAGAGGATATTGCAAACCAGTTCAAGAATGAATTTACTGAAAAATCAGATGCTTCCATCAAATCAATTGGCATCATCGGGATGGAGTGGGTCTTAGAAAAAATCAAAACAGATCTGCTGAATGTGAATGTTAGTTTTGACAACTGGTTCAGTGAACAATCACTTTTTGAAGAAGGCACTTATGAAACAGCCCTAGAATTACTGAAATCCAATGGACACACTATAGAAAGAGAAGAAGCGCTGTGGTTTACAGGCTCTTTATTAGGAGATACAAGAGACAGTGTCTTAATACGCAGTACCGGAGTCCCTACCTATTTTGCATCTGATATTGCTTATCACCATAATAAATTTCTCGAACGGAAATTCGATCGCGTAATCAACGTTTGGGGCGCAGATCATCAGGGTCATGTCCCCCGAATGAAAGCAATTATGACAGCTTTAGATTTAAATCCAGAAAAATTAGATTTCATTCTAGTACAGTTAGTAACACTACGAAGGGGAGATACTACAGTCAAAGTATCAAAAAGAACAGGGGATATGATTACTTTAGCTGAAGTTGTCGAAGAAGTAGGTGCTGATGCTTGTAGATATTTCTTTTTATCAAGATCACCAGATTCACAAATGGATTTTGACCTCGAACTCGCGAAACAATCGGCACCTGAAAACCCTGTATATTACATCCAATATGCTTATGCCCGAATAGCGAGCATACTAAGAGATTTCCCTGTAGACAAATTAAAAAAAGAAACCTCCCCAGATTTAAACTTACTAAAAGAAAAGTCTGAGCAAAACCTGATTCGCCAAATGCTTCGATTCCCAGAAGTATTAGATTCTGTTGCAGCTCAATATGAGCCACATCATCTGACACATTATACCCTAGGTTTAGCGAGTTCCTTTCATGATTTCTATACTAACCACAGGGTTATTGGGGTAGAAGAAGAACTAAGTAGGGCAAGATTAACACTAATCCAAGCAACGCAAATAGTTCTCAGTAATGCATTAACCCTGATGGGCATGTCAACACCAGAAAAGATGTAAGTACTGATTTAATGAGCCTCTTGATAAATATTTATTCCTAAAACTGAAAGGCGGATAATGAAAACAATACTGGATGATGCGCTAATCGTAGTTAATTGTGATAAGAACGATATTAGAAAAAATCTATCAATGCTCATAGATGAAAAAGGTATTATAGAAAATATCGACGGCAAAGACATTCTTAAACAGGCAAACCCGACAGCGAAAACAATATCATTAAAAGGGAAAATTTTATTCCCAGGCTTTATTAATTGCCATACGCACCTTACTGCAACACTAAATAGAGGAATTTTAGAAGATTTTACATTCCCTCCCAGTTTCCCTTATCCTCGATCATCAAATTCACTCTTATCAGATGAAGAAAATCAGATAATGGCAACATTAGGGGTTGTTGAAGGTATACGAAGTGGAACAACTACATTCCTTGAATTAGGTAGGAATACCAATATTTATGCTTCTTCTATTATAGAAACAGGGGCACGCTTTATTTTAGGTGAAATGATTCAAGACGTGAATTATAACGTTATACAAGCAGGTACCGTTCTTAAATCAAAAGATGACTTTTCAGAGAAATTAAGAGAAGAAAGTTTAGAACGTGCTGTAAGGCTATATGAGGAATGGAATGGTAAGAATGATGGGAAAGTTCAAGTCATCTTTTCTCCAGCCACAACAGATAGTTGTTCACCTGAAATGCTTAAAAGAACAAGAGACCTGTCAGAAAAACTAAACACAGTTTACACAATTCACCTCTCGCAAAGTAAGCAGGAAATTATAGGGATAAAAAATGCCTGGAACGAAAGTCCAACAGAATATTTATATAAAAATGAATTTCTAAGTTCAAAATTAATCGCAGCACACTGTAGATATGTGAATGAAAATGAGATTAATTTACTTGGGAAATTCTCTGTTGGTATTTCTAATAACCCAGCTATAGCTTCTCGCCGAGGTGCAGCCGCACCTATCAGAGATTTAATAGACGCTGGCTCTCAAATTGGGATCGGAACAGATAATATGGCTGAGGATATGCTAGAGGCTGCAAGAACTGGTTATTTTGCTGAACGCGTACGAACGAATAACGAACTAATCCCTCAACCAGAAGAAGTCTTCGGTTGGGCAACTACTGGAGGGGCAAAAATAACAGATAACTCGGCGGAATTAGGATCTCTAGAGCCAGGAAAAAATGCTGACCTTTTTGTAATTGATCCACGCAAAGCCCATCTAACACCAAATCTTAGAACACAATCTAATTTACTCAACAATGGGATATCCAGCGACATTGAATCCTTAATGGTAGGAGGGAAATGGATAATGTATGAAGGTGAAATCTTAAATATAAACGAAGATCAGTTATTAAAAGATGCACAATCCATCTCGGAAAAAACCTGGGGTAACTTAAAAGAACAATATCCAATGATCAAGATGCCTGTACAGTTAGATTAATATCAACTGAATATTTAAGGAGAAATCAATGGTTAAAATGATTTGCGTTACGGGCAAACGTCACGTTGGGAAAACAACTTTTTTAGAGAGTCTCATACCGTTATTTACCAAAAAAGGCTTGCGAGTGGCAGCAATAAAGTATTCCAAAGGAACCCATGAACTAGATACACCAGGCAAGAATTCTTGGCGCCTCAAACAAGCTGGCGCTGAACTTGTTACGATGGTTACTCCGAACCAAATTGCAGAATATAGGCCTTCAACAAGCCCGATTGATCTATCGGATTTTCAAGTTAAATACCAAGAGTTTGACTTGATTATTACAGAAGGTATTCACAAAAGAGGATTGCCGACTATAGAGATACTTAGAGAAGAGATTAATTTAATTCCTGAAACCAATACTGACGAACTACTAGCTTTAGTTTCGGATAAAAAAATCGATTCGGAATTACCTTTATATAACTTCGATGAAGCAGATAAAGTTGCAGACTTGTTAATCGATTCTTTTCTCTGATTTTTTTTGGTAAACAGAAAATTTACCCTGCTCTGGCTTACAAACTTTACAAGCTCTAAACCCTGCATCACGAGCAAGCTCGATATTTTCAAAAAAAACCCGGTTCCAACTCTTTGTCCGCCTGCCAGGTGGACAATTAGGTCGGCAAAAGATTTTTGTTGTAACACATGCGTTTACCAAAATCGTCATTTCCCAGGTAACCCTTCTGTACTAAACTTAGCTCTACCTTGGTAACCCTAATCCTCTTTGTGCAATTATGTTCTTCTGAACTTCTGTAGTACCTCCAGCAACACTAATAGTACGGCTAAGCCACGCGTTAGAATTTAGAAATCCGTCAACAGGTAATTGTACTGGGATATTATTACCGGGAAGTAAATTACCGTACTCTTTAAGAACTTGAGACAAGTAAAGATACACTTTTTGAGTAATAGAATCACCCCAAAATTTAGTCATAGATGCTTCCTTTACAGGAATTTCACCGTTACTTTGCATCCAACCTACTCTATACGATAAAGTTCTCATCGTTTCTATTTCTAGCCTTAAATTGGCCAGTTGGTGTCTTACTATTGGGTTGTCCAATGGGTTACTACCTAGTGGGCCAACCTTCTTACAGTAATCAATAAATTGTTCCATGATCCGCAATAACATAGCAGGTCCCTGGATATTGGAACGCTCAAAACTTAAAGTAGTCATAGCAGCATACCAGCCACGATTCTCTTCTCCAATTATGTTATTAGCAGGCACTCTAACATCTTCAAGAAAAATCTCATCCCATCTATGTCTACCAATACCATCTGGAATTGAATTAACAGTAATCCCAGGCAAATATTCACCTTTATCATCTTTCAATGGCATTAATAAATAAGTAATACCCCTATGTTTAGGAGCATCTGTATCAGTACGTACTAAAATATGCATCCAATCCGCTCTATAGGTACTCCAAATCTTCTGACCGTTTATCACATAATCATCGCCTTCACGTACTGCACGAGTTTTAACACTAGCTAAATCAGACCCAGCATCTGGCTCACTAAATCCCTGAGAGAAATACGACATCTCAGCAGATGCTATTTTGGGAAGAAAGAACTCCTGCTGCCATTTCTGGCCTGCTGCCATAAGCACAGGTGCAACCAGTCCACCACCCAGCGTAGACGGAGCTCCGGCGTAAGTCATGCCTTCTCGATAAGCCATTTGGGTTTCAATAGAAGCTGCTTTTCCCCCAAACTCTTTGGGCCAATGCATAGTGAACCAGCCTTGTTTTACTAGTTTTTTCTCAAATTTATTAATTAACTCTTCTAAATCAAGGTTTTCATGATCCCATGACAAACCATAATAAATCCCTTGCCCATCACCAAAACCTTGTGAGTCCCACTCACGACGTGTGAATTCAATTGATGCTTTCCTTAGTGCTTCATCTTCTGGTGAAAATCGAAAATCCATAAGTGCCTCCAAAAAGCTCTATCTTTTACCGTTTTGAGATCGAGATATTAATAAACATATATTCCACATTTACCTTAAGTTCCAATAATAACATGTCTATGAATACATCGTTCAGACCTACATTTTAGCTGCACAAATATCTTGCTCGGAAAGCCCTTTTGAACATACAATCGTTTTTTATGTTAGAATATTCTAATTCGCCTGATGCCGGCGCGCAAGATCGGTTGGATATCGCATAGAACTCTCGTAAATGTAAATGTTCCTGCTTCCACCTCCTAGCCCTGACGTTTCAGTAGAAGATTTGGTAATTATTATATATTTTAAGGAGTCTAGTCACAATGACTATGGATAAAACCCTAACCTGTCGGGATTGTCAGGAAAGCTTTACATTTACAGCTGGAGAACAAGAATTCTATCAGCAAAAAGGGTTCACAAACGAGCCAACACGATGCCCTAACTGCCGCCAAGCGCGGAAGAGATCACGAGATGGTGGTGGTTACAGTGGCGGAGGTTCTTATTCAGCTGGCGGAGGAGCCGCTGGTGGTGGACCAAAAAGAGAACGCCAAATGTTCACAGTAGTATGTGCAGAGTGCGGTAAGGATACAGAAGTACCCTTTAATCCTCGCGGAGACCGACCTGTGTACTGTTCCGATTGCTACAGAGCCCAAAGAGCATAAAATCCTATCACGTAGAGACAAAAAGTAGTTATTATGTAACTACTTAGCGTCTCTATGTGAAAAGTAATTGTTTATAGGCATACAGTAATGTTTAGCCGGTACACGTTTTGTGTATTACGAAAGGATCTTTGATGACATTTGCTTCAAGGAAATCGTCACAACCTAAATCTCCAAACCCTCCAACAGCCGATACTGTAGAAGAATGCCCTCCTCATCATTGGCTTATCGTATCAGGGCGCCAAAAGTGCCAGAAATGCGAACTGGAGCAAGCAGTACCAGTAATGACTGATACTAGAACCACTACTTGGCAGCGAAGAACCAATACCACTGCCGATGCTAGTAAAACTGCCAATGCGGCTACAACTGCTGATGCGGCTACAACTGCTGATGCGGCTACAACTGCTGATGCGGCTACAACCGCTGACGATGAAAGCAAAAACACTAATAAAAAGCCAGAGGAATTAGCTAAGCCCGAGGAAACCCCGGAGAATTAACATTATAGAACCTAAAATTACCCCTTCAAGACCAACAAAAAAAAGAATTAAGCCAGACTCAATAATCAACAAGCCAGCAAAGAAAAATAAAATGCGGGCAAAGAAGAGTGGGTCTAGAGACCCAAAATACTTCGGTTCCATCCATGTGTCTACACGTATATATCGCGCATTAAAACGAATGGGCTATTCAGATCCAACTCCAATTCAAATTGAATCTATACCAAAACTATCTCTCGGCACCGATATAGTTGGGAAAGCACAGACAGGTACAGGCAAAACAACTGCCTTTAGCATTCCATTAATCCAGAAGATTGACCCTACAAAAACCACCACTCAGGGTATTGTATTAGTCCCAACAAGAGAATTAGCAGTACAAGTAACAGGAGAAATTAAAAAACTTAGCCAGTTTCTACCTATACGTACAACAACTTTATACGGTGGGCAACCGATTATAAAGCAAATAGAAGAGCTTAAAAAGACACCCCACATTATTGTAGGGACACCAGGGCGCATACTTGATCACCTAAGAAGAAACACTTTACGATTAGATAGAATCACATTCGCAATTTTAGATGAAGCAGATCAAATGTTAGATATTGGATTTGCTGATGACATGATCAAAATTTTGAGCCTAACACCAAGAAACAGGCAAACAGCATTATTTTCTGCAACAATACCTCCAACAATTAAACGTCTCATCAATCGTTTCTTAAGAAACCCTCAGTATATAGACGTAGGCAATGGGATAGAAGCTGCTGATACTGTCAAACAAATGTATTATGAAGTTGCTGAACAAGATAAATTCAAAGGATTAACGGAAATCCTATCTTCGGATGCCGATGCGCGAAAAACATTAATATTTTGTAGAACACAGATCGGAGTCGACATTTTAGCAAGAAGACTATCTAAAGAAAATTTTAATGCAAATGCTATTCATGGCGGGCTGAGTCAAATTCAAAGAGATAAAGTGATCAGCAGTTATCGTCTTGGAAAATCTCAAATATTAGTCGCAACCAACGTTGCTGCAAGGGGATTAGACATTCCAGATATTGGGTACGTAATAAATTATAATATGCCAGGCAATATCGAGGAATATATACACCGAATTGGCCGAACAGGACGAATTGGTAATTTAGGAACTTCTATTACATTTGTAGGTGAAGATGACTTTGAGTTGATGGATCTAATCAAGAAGAAATTTGAAGCGAATATAGAAAAAGGCCGCCTTCTTCTTTACCAGAATTAGACGTCCTAAATTGAGAAAAGAAGAAATATTATTACCTAAGATTTACCATCCCACTCGCTGAGAAATTGCTCATTTCTCATAATCCACTTCTCATTTAAAGAAATTCTTTCTAGTGATTGCTCTATAGTTCTCGTAGCCGCGGGAACAGGGTTTTTCTCAAAAAATTTCTTTACATCTACGGCATCTTGAGCCGTATTAAATCCACCTGTAATGGATACAAGCCTCATAACCGCAAACCCGCCTCCCCCATAGCGTCGATCAAATTCAGCCCAGTTCTCTTTCATGAACTCCCAGGTAATCTGAAGACCGCTCGGGGTACCCGCCAATCCCATAATAATCCTCGGAGTATCCTGAACTCTTATTTGTGCAGGGTCCAAAGAAATATCAAGAACTTTCCTAATTAAATCTGGTTGCCTAAATCTGGTCAACGCTACTTGCACACGAACTTTTTCTTCCTGTAATTTAAAATCTTTCTCTAGCTTCAGTAATGCTTCAAAAATTGATTCAGATCCTCCTTCAGCAGCCAGAGCATAAACAACAGCTCTTATATCCGGAGGAAGAGTATCATGGTCTTCTATGAAACGATTAAACCTTTCTCTTGCCTCGTCTAAAACAATTTTGTCTCCAAGATAACCACTTCCATTCAAAACAACACTACGCAGTAAAGACCTTAAATGAGGTTCATTTTCATCTCTATTCCAACCAACATCTTTTACAATATTAGAAAAAATTGAACGTCCAAACTCTCTGAACTTATCTGCTGAACGATTATCAATGATGAGTCGGTCGAGAGAGGCTATTTGTCCTGATATTGCTGCCCAAACACTGTAATCCTGATCTCCTTGATAAGACTTAATTAAATCTAGATATTTTGATATACCGATATAGCGGCCTCTAACTAGGGCAAAAGTATCTTCAATCAGGCCCAGTCTATCAGAAGCTTTTAATTCAAAATTCTTAATTGCTTTAATCAATGTATCGAGTTCGGAATCTGAATACTGAACTCGATAAAATCCAGTTGTTCCAGAATTAATTTTATTCCAGGAGTTCTTAGTCTCCATAGGTATAGATGTTGTGCGATCTTCAATTAATTCCGTACTTACATTTGAATTTGTTGAGTTAATTATAGTAAGCGGCACATGCCATAATGACTCATCATCATTAGGGCCTGAATACAAAAATCTCCTCTGATCTACTACAAGGACATCCTGATTAGAACCTCTTTTTTCTTTCTTGATTTCAAGAACTGGGTAGCCTACTTGTTTTATCCATGTATCCATCATAGAAGGGATATCTTGTCCGGAAGAATCGGCCATAGCTTCCCATAAATCTGCTCCTTCGGCATTAGAATAGGAATGCTTATCAAGATACTGATATAAACCTCGTTGAAACTCATCAGCACCTATGAACTGTTCTAACATACGAATTATCGAAGCACCTTTACTATAGCTAATTGCATCAAAGAGTTGACTCACTTCAGCAGGATCGGAAACTTTAGATTCTATTGGATGACTATTCTCAAGGCCATCTAATCCCATACCGGGAGCAACATCATCTGATATAAACTGTGTCCACACTTCCCATTCAGGATAAAGATAGTCTGTGGCTTTTGTGGCCATCCATGAAGCAAAACTCTCGTTCAACCATAAATCATTCCACCATGCCATCGTAACTAGATCTCCGAACCACATATGAGCCATCTCATGAGCTATTATTTCGGTGATGCGTTGACGTGTTCCAGGCGATGAACTTTCTCTATCAAAGAGAAGCGCAACTTCTCTATAGGTAACCGCGCCCCAGTTTTCCATCGCTCCGGCTGCAAAATCTGGAATGGCAATATGATCAAGCTTTTCAAGCGGATATTTAATTCCAAAATATCCGTTATAATATTTTAAAAGTCTAACCGCAACATCCAAAGCAAATCGACCACGCTCAGCCTGGCCTATCGTGGTCCAGACTCTAACTAAAGTGCCATTATCTCCAGTCTGTTCAATAGACTCGAGTTCTCCTACAACAAAAGCTAACAAATAGGTCGACATAACTGGTGTGGTTTTAAATAAAACTTTATACATACCACTATCTAATTCAACTCGGGTTTCCTCCATTGTATTAGCTACAACTACCAGTTCATTAGGTACAGTCATTGAAACCTGAAAAGTTGCCTTTATAGCTGGCTCGTCCCAACAAGGAAAACATCTACGAGCGTCTGTTGCTTCAAACTGGGTAACGGCTAATTTTTTTGTATTCCCTTGGAGATCTTCATAATTACTAATATAAAACCCGTGTAACTGATCATTAAGAATACCGGAAAATCTAAGTTTGAGTTCAGCACTCCCCAAAGGAATACTATTTGGGAATGAAATTGTAACTGTCTCAGCATTTTCATCATAAGAAACGTCGCCGATAATATCATCTTTAGTATCTTCATAGGAGATTGATGCGTATTGAATAATTAGCTCGGTCGAATTTAATGTGATCTGATTATTTGATTCTGTCACAAGGATCTGAATGTTCTCATCTCCTGTAAATATATTTTTCTCTAAATCCGGTTTTAGATTAATAGAATAGTGTTCCGGAGCATATGCTGAAGATAAAAGAGAAAATGCCTTAGGTGTTGAATTAGTCAATTGTATTCTCCTTAAACGATTATCTGCATATATTAGCACTAGATTTCATTGGTTTACCATTCATTTGAATTGAATCCAGAGCCAAAAGTATCAACTTTGCACCTAAACCATCTAAAATACGAGTAGAATTTAGTTGTAGGAAAATACGTTTAAGAGTGATATCTATTTTTTATAGATTATTCAATATAAAAAAGCTCCTACAATACATGTATAGATAATTAAGATTCCTAGCTTTATTCTGAAAAGAGGAGCACACATCATAAATGGAGAAGAAATCTAAATCCCCAAGATATTTTTACGGCTGGAATATAGTACTTGCAGGTTTTCTATCACATCTTGCGTATGCTGAACAATACTCTTCAACTTTGGGTTTATTTATGAGGCCGCTACAAAATGAATTTGGCTGGAGCCGTTCCCAAATTGCTTTAGTTCAAACTATTTCCCGGGTATTAGAAGCGCTTGTTGCTCCATTTATTGGCCCGATTCTTGACCGCTTTGGTACAAGATCTATTATGCCTATAGGCTCAATCATTGCCGGTATAGCTGTATTAGCAACTACACAGGTAAATGAAATTTGGCAATTTTATATAACGAGGGGAGTAATAGCAGCAATAGGATTCTCAATGATGGGTCATTTAGTAACCAGTATTGCGATTAACAACTGGTTTATAAAAAAACGAGGACGCGCCTTAGCCATAGTAAATATTGGTAGTACCCTAAGTAACGTCATTTTAATGCCTACATCTGTATGGGTTATAGCTAAATGGGGTTGGCGTTCAATGTTTGCCACATTTGCGGTTATAACATGGATAGTGGTTTTAATACCCTCTTTAATATTAATGAGACGAAGGCCTGAAGATATGGGCCTATATCCAGATGGCGAAAATCCAGCAGCAACTTCTGAAGAAAACCAGTCCTCTTTCATCAAAGAAGCTATTTGGACACGTAAAGAAGCATTCCAGACAAGCGCTTTCTGGCTCATATCCCTGAGTTTTGCTGTCGCAAGTTTTGCTTTCCAAGGTATAAACATAAGCATGGCCCCATACATGCAAGATTTAAATTATAGTGACGGTTTTGTAGCAGGAGCTTTATTTTTTAGAGCATCGATAATGACAATTGGCCTACCTTTTATGGGGTTATTAGCAGAAAAATCTCAGTATGCTATTGTTCGGATAGTCCCTTTCGTACTTCAAGGGACTGGTTCATTCCTACTAATACTAGGAGAAAATCCCTATTTCCTGTTTTTAGGTCTAGCAATCTATGGACTTGGAGTAACAAGTATTGGAGTTACCCAGGAAGTGATATGGGCCAATTATTTCGGCAGATACAGCTTAGGGCGTATAAGATCTGCAGGTTTTCTTGCAACCTTTGGAGCTGGAGCAACAGGTCCTGTATTCATGAATTTAGTTTATGATTTCTCGAATTCCTACAAACCAGCTTTGACTCTTTTCCTTCTTTTTTTTCTAGCTGCATCAATATTAATAGTGTTTGCAACTCCGCCTCAAGCAAAAAACTTTACAACCGTGGAAAACATTTAAAGCATTCCATTATATTTAACCTGGCTTACTCAATTTATTTATTGGAGAAGCCAGTAATATTGCAATACCCGAAATAACATAAACGAACGCAAAGACAATAAGAGCTGGTGTATAATCGGCCCTAAAATCATACATTAAAGTTCCTACTAGCGGACCACCAGCCTGAATCACGAGCTGAATAGGCGTAACAAATCCCCTAATGGTACCTTGGTGTGCCCTCCCAAAATATTCAGCCCAAACAAGTTGTATAAGCATCGGTAACGACCCAAAAGCTATTCCATGTATGAACGCAAATATATATGCCATAAACAAAGTGGCTGTATTAATTAAAACCACAACTCCGACAGTAACTATTGCAAACCCAACTGCCATAACAAATCGGATGTGAAATCTCTCCACAATAAAACCGACTCCCAGCGCACCTATTGCACTAACCCCTGACCACATAGTTAAAACTGTAATCGCAGATCCTTCAGATATCCCTTTATCTGTTAGATATGGGAACAAATTAAAATTAATTCCACCAATATTAAACATGAGGCCGCTAGTAGCAATCAAAATGAAATAGAAAGAAGGAAGACGAACCACTTCTCGAAGCTCGAATCCAATTTCATCCTCTTCAAGGGACTCATAATCTTCCGAATCAGTCGAAATACCATCAGGTGAAAGACCCATATCTTCGGGTTCTCTCCGGAGAAAAAGTATGGCTGGCAATAAAGTAGAAATCCACACTAGCGACATCAAAGCCACAGCTGCGTATCTCCACCCGAAAGCCAGTAAGGCAAACTGAGAGAATAGTGGCATCGTTACTTGCCCTAATCTAGTTCCAACAACTGCAAATGCCATTGCCCTGCCTCTTTTTTTTACAAACCATTTAGATACAACTACCCCTGGAACAATTTGTAAAAGACCTGCAATAATAAATCTACCTGTAACTATAGAAATATAAAATTGCCATAAATGATTAACAAAATATATGGAACCTACGCAAAATCCAAAAACTAAAAACCCCAAAAATACGATAAGCCTTGGTCCACGTTTATCAAGCATAGGGCCAATAGCAACCGCCAAAAACCCTCCTAATATAGTACCGACTGTAATTGCCCCAGCGAAAACTGAACGTGTCCACCCAAATTCTTCAGTTATCGGTTTAAGAAAAACACTTAAAGCTGGATTGTAAAGTGCCGTCTGAGCAAAGGTTACCGCTACCATTGTCAATACAATGAACCAACCAAAAAAAGGGGGGTTCCATCGGATTTTTCGGGATTCGAATCCTAACAGCTTTCTCATACTTGAGTAGGTTACTTGATTAAGCAAAATAAAATCAATAATGATTACCATTTTTCAATATTCTCAGTTTTGAGGTTACTTGTTTGAACTTAAAAGTTTAGACTATTGAAAACAAGATATGAGATACTATGCCAATTTTAACCTATACGGTAATTCTAGAACCAGAAACTGATGGTAGCTACTCTATACATTGCCCGGCAATGCCAGGTTGTGTTGCACAAGGAAAAATAAGGCTTGATGCTATAAATAACATTAAAGAAGCTATATATGAATCTGCGAAAGCATGGGCAGAAGACGATCTAAATCCACCCATAGATTCTATTGATATTATTGCCGATGAAATATTTGAAATAATGCTCGAAAGGGGAAAGGAAAATTTACCCCTCTCAATAGAAACAGTTGAAATTAAAGTTGAATTCGACGGTATCGAACAAAAAGAAACGCCCTCCGACGAATCAGGACCTTTAACACTAATGGTTAAAGAAAGCCCCTTGAATGGCGACTTAGCTCCAGGGGCATTAAGGGCTTTGGTCAGACACTCTGGAATGACACTTAATGAGTTCAAAAGTTATATAACACACGAAAAACTTTTCTCTGCATCGCTAAAAAGTCAAGAAATGACTCTTGAATAATTATGATTCGTTGACCCTGAAATTATAGCTACTCTATACTGTGAATACTGTGAGACTACAAGAACAAAGAAACGTAAATAATAAAAGGTTAGGATAGAATATGTCTTCTCTGCTAGAAGAACTAAATAAACTAGAAAAAAAAGCACTTCATGAGCTAGCCAATATCCAAGAAGAAGCAGAACTTGAATCATGGAGAATTAATTATCAAGGTCGTAAGAATGGGCTCCTCCCTAAGTTAATTGAAAAAATACCTAGCTTAGAGATCACAGACCGTAGAGAAGCTGGGATGAGGGCCAATCGGATACGTAGTAGTTTCGAAAACGAATATACTCTCCGCCTTAATGAACTACAGACCCACACACAGCAAGAAAAATTGTTAAATGAGGCAATAGATATCTCTTTACCCGGAAGGAAAACAAATCTAGGTCGTTTACACCCAACAACTCAAATGATTAGAGAGATTTGTTCAATTTTTACCACTCTAGGTTATGAGATTGTCGAAGGCCCTGAAGTCGAATGGGATTATTATAATTTTGAAGCACTAAATATCCCACCTGATCACCCAGCCAGAGATCAATGGGATACTCTCTGGCTCGATTATGAAAATGACGAAGGAATACGTCCTCTTCTTCTCAGAACTCATACTTCTCCAATGCAAGTACGAACCATGGAAAAAAGAGAGCCTCCTATCAAAGTACTAGTGCCGGGACGTTGCTACCGCCATGAAGCCACTGACGCGACACATGAATCAATGTTTTTCCAAATAGAAGGTCTCGTCGTTGACAAAGGTATAACATTTGCAGATCTCAAAGGAACACTTTATACGTTTGCTCGACAATTATTCGGGGCAGACCGAAAAATACGTTTTAGATGTGATTTCTTTCCATTCGTAGAACCAGGTGTGGATATGTCTATCGATTGCTTTATTTGCCAAGGTTCCGGGTGCCGAGTCTGCTCAAACACTGGATGGATTGAAATCATGGGAGCTGGAATGGTCCACCCTGATGTTTTAAAAAGAGTTGGCTATGACCCAGACATCTATACTGGCTTTGCATTTGGTATGGGACCAGAAAGAATCTCAATGCTCAAAAATGGGATAGATGATATTAGAAATTTTTATGCAAATGACATGAGATTCTTAGAACAATTTTAAATTAAGGTAATTCTGATGAAAACAACTTTTCCAATCACACTACTCTTGGATACTGAAAAATTTGGCTATATATTAGCATGTATAGATTATGGGGCTCATAATTTAAATGGCAGTGAAAAGGAATTTTTACTTGATCTGTCCGATGAAATTCGTTCGAGTCAAAAACAGTTCTTGGGCTCTATGGCCATAAAAGATGGTCTTGAATTAGTTAAAAATATACAGGAGATCGAAAAAAAGACACTTAATAAGTTAAATACTTAAAGAAAAGGATTTCAATATAATGACTTCAGATAATGCCGTCCCTACCAATCAATCATGCCCAGGATGTAATGCTCTAGTTTTCTATGAAGGGCACAGTGAATTAAAAACGACTTTAACACCTCACAAGTTCCATTGCCATAGTTGTGGACGTTTATATATTGTTCGATCAACATCTCATAAACAACCTCAATTTGCGCTCTCCGAAAGACATGAAGCAACTGAAAATGAAGCTGGCTCAGAGGAAGAGCATAATCATGAAGGACAGAATCATGAAGGACATAATCACGAAGGAATTGTAGAGGATGGAAATAGTAATGCTGAAGATTCAACAAACAACTAGGATTTAATATGAGAGTTTCGCTTAAATGGCTCAAAGAATATATAGATTTTGAGCATTCTCCCGAAGAGCTGTCCAATAAATTGACAATGCTTGGCTTAGAAGTTAGCGATATTAAAAAAATTGGAGGAACGTGGGAAAATATCTATGTTGGGTATGTTACCAATTTAATCCAGCATCCAAACGCAGATCGACTAAAATTAGCTACAATTCGATTAGGAAGCCAAACAAAGACTGTAGTATGTGGTGCTCCAAATATTCAAGAAGGACAAAAAATTGCTCTCGCCCTTGTAGGGGCAAAAGTTAAAGATCCCGATAAGAATAAACTCTTAACTTTAAAGTCAGCAAAAATTAGAGGTATATCTTCCGAAGGTATGGTTTGTTCTGAAAGAGAACTGGATATCAGTGATGACCATGATGGGATTATAGTACTTCCTGAAGATGCTCCTGATGGATTAGATCTAAACGAATACCTCGGAGACACTATTCTTGAAGTTGAAGTTACGCCAAATCGCCCAGACTGGCTGTCAATGATAGGTATAGCATGGGAAGTTGCCGGGATTACTGGTGGGCAAGTGAAAATGCCTGAAACTTCATACATTCATGAAAATCAGAATTCTTCTGCCATCAAAGATATTATTAAGGTTCTAGATACAGATCTTGCACCAAGATATACTGCAAACCTCATCAGTGATATTGAAAACAAACCTTCACCTGGTTGGATGCAATTGAGATTAAAATCTGCTGGCCTGAGAAGTGTTAATACAGTAGTTGATATAACAAATTATGTCATGTTGGAATATGGTCAGCCTCTTCATGCTTATGATAGAAAAAAAATGGAAACCGATAATCTTATAATTAGGAGGGCGAAAAACGATGAGACCATACAAACTCTAGATGGGAACTCCTATAGCTTATCAACAGAAGATCTAGTAATAAGTGATGGTAATAAGACCGTTGGGTTAGCCGGAATCATGGGTTCTGAAAATTCACAGATTGAAAATGAGACACGTGATATTTTGTTAGAATCAGCTAATTTTGATTTCGCATCCATAAGGCGGACCGTCCAACGCCACCGGATTGAAATTAATGGCAAACGCGGAACAGAAGCATCTATGAGATTCGAAAAATCCTTGCCTCAAACTTTAGCTATTGAAGCACTAAAACGTGCCACCAAGTTAATTATTGATTTATGTGATGCTAATGTAGGCTATCCAATTATCGATATATGGGAAGATATTTCCTCCACTAAAGAAGTAACATTAACCTCAAAAAAACTCTTGGGAGTTATTGGAATCGACTACGGGTTAGAAACAGTTACCTCTACTCTAAAATCGCTGGGGTTTAAAACTACTGAGAAAAAACAATCTGATGGTTATGAAGTAAAGGTTGAAGTTCCTTTTTGGAGGGCTGATATAAAAATTCCTGAGGACTTAGTGGAAGAAGTAGCAAGAGTTATTGGCTATGATTCAGTACCGGCAACTCTACCATCTAGCACAACAGTTAATATCGTAAATTCACCAATCCGCTTATTGAAAGAATCTGTTAGAGATACGTTGGTAAATCTGGGTCTACAAGAAACCATTAGTTACCCATTAGTTTCGTTAGAAAGTTTAAATTTTACAAGAGCTGATTCCAGCAAGGATATATCCCCTTTAAAAGTCTGGAATCGAATGTCACCCGAACAAGAATACCTACGTACATCACTAAGAGGTAGCTTACTTAAAATATTTTCCAACAACGAAAAGACTGGAAGGCACGAAGCAATTAAATTGTTTGAAATTAGTCGAATCTATATACCCGTACCAGACAAACAACCTTCAGAAAAAGAAACACTTGTTGGTATTATTGGAGGAAAACGAGCTGAACGAAACTGGATGGGAACATCAGATGATATGGATTTCTTTGATGGCAAAGGGATAATAGAATCTTTATCGGATATGCTTGGAACACAATTGGATTTTACTGTAGGGTCAGATAGTATTCTCGCACAAGGAAGGACAGCAAATATATTAGCAGGAGATAAATCAATAGGTGTTATTGGTGAAATTCTTCCAGATACATTAAACTATTTTGAAATCAATAACAAACGCCTTATCCTCTTTGAAATCGATTTAGAGTCTCTGGCTAATATCGAAACTAAACACCCTACACAGGCTTTAAATCCTATCTCAAGATATCCTGGACTAATAAGAGAGCTCGACCTTTTAACAAAAGAGTCAACTCCATCAGGTGCAATAGAGAAAATAATACGAAATTTCCCATCAATATCTAAAGTTAAACTACTAGATATATACAATGGCCCACAAATTCCAAGCGGGCAAAAATCATCATCTTTTGAAATTGTCTGGCAATCACCTTCGAGAACTCTAACAGACAAAGAGGTGGAAATAGCTCAAAACCAACTACTTGAAGAACTACGTGAAGCTTTAGATGCTAAATTAAGATTATGATACATTTATAATCGCCTAGACTTGAGAGAAAATAAAATATATTTACAAACCAGTATAGGAAAAGATGATGATCCCTGTTGAAGAGGCCCTGGAAAAAGTATTATCCGCTATTACCCCATTATCCCACGATACAGTTCCTCTGCTTAATTCACACGGCCTAATAACCGCTGAAACAGTAAACTCCTCAATTAATATCCCTCCCTTGGACAACTCAGGAATGGATGGGTATGCCGTCAGAAGTGAAGATATAAAAACTTCTTCATATAAAAAACCTACGACTCTAAGAATTATCGAAGAAACTGCTGCAGGAACAATTCCTAAAAAAAGAGTACTGCCAATGACTGCCACTAGAATCATGACAGGTGCTCCAATTCCCAATGGAGCAGATACTGTAGTCCGATTCGAAGATACAAATGATTCAGAACGTTCAAGGCAAAACTCAAATAGCAATATTAATATATACGTACCCGCCAAAACAGGAACAGCTATACGGCAAGCAGGCGGAGATATCAAAATAGGAGAGAACGCGATTACAGCCGGCACAGAGATAGGCCCTGCACAGATAGGGGTTCTCGCATCACTAGGCAATACAAAAATCAAAATATTCCGAAGGCCAAAAGTTTCCATAATCTCATCGGGCAATGAACTGGTATCACCAGGCCACTCATTACCTGAGGGACACATATATGACATTAACACTTATTCAATCGCATCTTCTGTCGCACGATTAGGAGGTACTCCTGAAATACTAGGCATAGCTAAAGATACTCGTGAATCATTGATTGGCTTACTTGAGAAGGCAAAAGATTCAGATTTAATTATCACATCAGCGGGAGTATCAGCAGGTTATTATGATCTAGTAAAAGAGGTGATCCAGGATTATGGGTCCGTTGACCTATGGAGTGTCAAGATGAGGCCAGGTAAGCCCGTCGTATTCGGAGAATTACAAGGTCCGCAAAATTCAAAATGGCCTTCCAAGGTGCCCATTCTAGGGCTACCAGGGAACCCCGTCAGCGCAATGGTTGTGTTCCATATTTTCGGAAGACCGATTCTAAAAAAAATGATGGGCCACAAAAAATGGGACCCTGTTTCAATTGAAGCAACCTTACTGGATCCTATAGACAATGAAGATGGAAGAAGAGTTTACGCAAGAGCATTAATCGATCAAGCCACAAATGGGGAATACACAGCTAAACTTTCAGGGCCGCAAGGATCCAATGTTTTAACCGCAATGGCAAGAGCCAACGGCCTCGCAATTTGCCCTGAAGATATAAATCGATTAGAGCCTGGATCTAAAGTTCGGGTCGAACTCCTCTAATAAAAGAATAATGGTCCCTACTAAACTAAGCAGCTCAAGAAAGTCCCACTTCGATAATACTAAATTAACTATGTAAACTAAACGAAAAATGCTTGTCCTCTAAAAAACAAAAAAAGTGATATAATCATACTCACTATAGAAACTTATTAACTAGATTTTAGGGGTGTAGCTATGGATTTTACTTTCGATGTTGAATCAGAAAAATTTAGAAAAGAAGTTAGAGCATTCATTCAAAAGAACTGGGATCCTAAGGATTTCAACACTGATATGAATGTCTTCGGTTACGATTTTGACAACCCAGAGTACCGAGACCACGCAAAAAAATTCCAGCAGAAACTCATAGAAAAAGGTTATTGGACAATGTCATGGCCTGAAGAATGGGGCGGACAATCTGCACCACTCAACAAGCAAGTTGTATATTCCGAAGAATTAGCATATGCCGGTGCACCGCAAGGAACACCTGGTGGTAATATAACCGGCGCAATCATGTTTCATGGTAATGATAATATTAAAAAAGAATTCCTTGGCAAAATGGCCACAAACGAAATAGATTGGGCACAAGGATTTTCAGAACCTAACGCAGGAACAGATCTAGCAAGCCTAACAACACGGGGTGTTGAAGATGGCGATGATTACGTAGTGACCGGTCAAAAAATATGGTCTTCAGGTTCTCATTTCGCAAACTGGTACCATGTGCTCGTCCGAACAGATCCAGCGGCTCCGAAACACCGTGGTATAACTTATCTAATGATGCAATTGAAAGACGATGACGGAAGTCAAATGCCAGGAATAACTCTACGCCCTTTATATGATATGTTTGGACGCCGACGTTGGAACGAAGTGTTTATGGATGACGTAAGAGTCCCCAAACGACAAATAATTGGTGAAGTCAACCGTGGCTGGTATGCTGCAATGACAACGTTGAATTTTGAACGTGCTGGAGGAACTGGGGCACGTAACGTAGCTGTGTTAGAAAATTTCCTAAACTTGGCTAGAACTTTGAAATTCAATGGAGAGCCTATACTAAACGACCCGCTTGTTAAACATAAGCTTGCTGATTTAAGAGTACGGGTTGAAGTAGGTCGAATGCTATCGCTAAGGCTTATATGGTTACAATCTAAAGGTGATGTTCCACAAACAGAAAGTTTGATAGCGAATTACTATGGCTCAATGATGAATAAATTCCACTTCTGGCCAACTTTGGCTCATATACTCGGTCCATATAGGAGTTTACTACAAGGTGAAAAACGCTCACCAGATAATGGTATGTATGGGACAAACTATGCATTAAGTATGGTGACCGGATACGCAGGAGGTGGCGGTATTCTTCTGTCACCTAACCTGATTGCGCAAAGAGGACTGGGACTACCACGCTAAATTAAAGTACCCGGTATTCGAATTTAGGACCCCTTAGATATACCTGCTTGCAAAAAGTAGAACTTACTTTACCGATTTGGTAAAGTAATGTTATTGTGAAACTCACATAGAAAAATGTACGCACTGGGGAGGATACTATGGACTTTAAATCATCACCAGAGGATGAAGTATTCAGAGCAGAAGTTCGTAAATTCATTAAAGATAATTGGGATCCTAAAGGATTCTTAGGGCATGAAATGTCAGTTCGCTCTTGGGATTTTGATAACCCTGACTCTCGAGCTAATGATGCTGAGTTCACTAAGAAGTTAGTGAAACAAGGTTGGTACACGATGAATTGGCCTAAAGAATTTGGAGGCACTGATGATCACCCGATCAGCAAACAATTCGCTTATAACGAAGAGCTAGCTTATGCTGGAGCTCCTCCTGGTTCACCAGCTGCAAACATAACCGGAGCAATAATGTTGCATGGATCTGAAGAAGCAAAGAAAGAATTCCTTCCTAAGATGGCATCCGGAGATATTGCCTGGGCGCAAGGATTTTCTGAGCCAAATGCAGGCACGGATTTGGCTAACCTACAAACTCGAGCAGTTGAGGACGGCGATGACTACGTAGTGACCGGGCAAAAAATATGGTCTTCTGGCGCTCATTTATCAGATTGGTATCATGTGCTTGTTAGAACAGACCCAAGCGCTCCGAAACACCGCGGTATTACCTATCTAATGATGAATCTAAAGGATGAAGAAGGAAAGAAACCAGAAGGATTAACTCTACGACCTTTATATGACATGATGGGCCGCTGGAGATGGTGCGAAGTATTCATGGATGAAGTAAGAGTACCTAAAAAACACGTACTAGGGGAAGTTAATAGAGGCTGGTATGCTGCTATGACTACTTTGAATTTTGAGAGAACTGGAACCGAAGGACCTGTTAGGCATCTAGGAATTTTAGACCGCTTTATAAAAATGCTAAAAGAAACAAAATTTAATGGTGAATTCATCCTGAATGACCCTCTGGTCAAGCATAAAATTGCAGACCTCCGCGTTACATTAGAAGCAGATAGAATGCTTGCCGCGCGCGTTGCGTGGATGCAAGCTAGGGGAGATGTGCCTCAAACGGAAGGAGCAATTTCAGGATACAGGAATCAACTTACCGCAAAATTCCATTTCTGGCCTCTACTCGCAAAGATACTTCAAGATTACGGAATACTTAACATTGGTGAAGAAAGAGCACCGCATAATGGGCTATATGGTGGATATAACGCAATTGCTTTAAGCCAAGGATTTGGTGGAGGCGGAGGTATTTTACTAGGGCCAAATATAATAGCTCAACGTGGACTCGGTCTACCTCGATAATCAATATTTAAAAACAAACCAGAGTCTTATAATCTAAGAGGTAGAAACTCTTCTATGAAATCAAGCTATAGTGAATTATTCATCCTTTCTATAGCAATTTTTTCAATATTGGTCGTTCTTACTAATTCACTGATGTTAGGTCCTCTTCTAGTTCTTATATCTTCAGACCTCAATATAACTGTAGCTATGGCAGGCCAACTTGTCGCAATTACATCTGCCAGTTGGGCAATTACTGGCCCAAGCGGTGGGCCGTTTTCAGACACCTATGGTAGAAGACCAGTTATATTAACAGGAATCTCAATAATGATATTAGGTAATTTGCTTACACTCGTCTCTCAGCAATTCATATCCATCGCATTAGCCAGGCTATTAACAGGATTTGGAGCAGGTCTTGTTCCTCCAACCATAGTCGCAACAATTGGAGATCACATACCAATAGAGACCAGAGGAAAATCTATAGGGATCATGATGGGTGCTACACGGGTAGGAACAATTTTTGCTTTACCCGCTATAGCAATGATCGGAGACTCTCTAGGCTGGAGAGTACCTTTTGGGATCATGTCATTAATTCTTTCAATCCTAATTATTACTTTTTGGTTTATTTTCCCTAAATCCGATAATTTAAAAAGAAAACCTTTAGATTTCTTTAACCGATTACTTAGAGCACTTGGAACTCAATCATTCAAACCTTTACTACTAGCAAATCTCCTGACACAATCTAGTGCTTATATAATTACTACATATCTAGCAGCCTTGTTGATATCCAGATATAACCTAACCGTATCCGAGGCAGGGATACCAACTGGAATAGTCGTTGGTGGAATGGCATTAGGATCAATGGTTGGAGGACGATTTATGACCACCAAATTTGGTCCTAGATTAGCTTTAGGGTCGTTAATAATATCTGCCATTATGGGGCCGTTATCTTTTTCAACACCTATTGGCTCAGTATTTGTAATTTTCTTCACAACAACTCTTGGTTTCAGCGTGATGCTGTGTGTTACAAGTTTCTTAACAATAACAACCAATTTAAGTTCAACAGCTAGGGGTGCTTCAGTCGGACTTTTTGCGGCATCGAATCAACTTGGCGCTATATTAGGTTCAGCCATAGGTGGGTTAATCCTTGGTTTAACATCATCGTACGATGGATTGGGCTTAGTAATTTCTGTATTCGGTATACTTGGCCTAATATCAGCAGGAATAGCGATGAAAGGTATCTACATTAGAGAGGGCGAAGAAAATTTAGTACAAGCGGACAATTAGAGTTTATCGTAGTATATTAACAATAGAAATTTATAAATAATAACAACTATGGAGAATGCATTATGGATTTCCATTTTACAGCCGAAGAAGAAAAACTAAAAACTGACGTTAAAGAGTTTGTTAATAAAGAATGGGATGCCAAAGGCTTAGATTTATGGAGCTTTTCTGGACCTCTGCCTTATAACATCGATGACCTAGCAGGTCAGGAATTAATCAAAGAATTTGCAAAGAAATTAGCAGCCAGAGGTTGGTATACGATGCACTGGCCAAAAGAGTTTGGCGGCAAAGAAATTCCAATATCTACACAACTAGCCTATAGAGAAGAAATGGCTTATAACGGGGCTCCGATCTCTGCAGGTGGAGGATTAGTTGCTCCAGTCTTAATGATGTATGGCTCAGATTGGCAAAAAGAAGAATTCCTCCCCAAAGTAGCAAATGCCGATGTGGAATTCGCCCAAGGATTTAGCGAACCTAATGCAGGATCAGATCTAGCTAATCTACAAACTCGAGCTGAACGTGATGGTGATGACTACGTAATAACTGGGCAAAAAATATGGACATCCGCTGCTCATAGAGCAGATTGGTACCATTTAATGGCAAGGACTGATCCAGATGCCCCAAAACATAGAGGTATTAGTTATTTCTTAATTAACCTTAAAACCCCTGGTATAACAATGCGCCCGTTGATGGATCTAGCTGGTCGCCGCAGATGGAGCGAAGTATTCTTAGACGGAGTAAGAGTCCCTGCTGAAAACTTAATTGGCGAAGAAAATCGTGGTTGGTATACAGCAATGACTACATTAAGTTTCGAACGATCAAATATAGAAGGCCCTGCAAAATTATTAAGAGCCTTAGAACTTTTTATTGATTTTGCTAAAAGCCCTATATGGGGTAAATCAAAGTTGATCGATGATCCAGTCGTACGAAATACAATAGCAGATATGAGGATCCGAATTGCAATGTCAAGAACTTTATCTTACAGAGTTGCTTGGATGCAGAGTAACGGAGAATTACCAGTGATGGAAGCTTCAATGACAAAATTATTAAACGATATGATGAGTAAGTATATATTTTGGCCAAGAATGGCGAACTTACTTAAAGATTATGGGGTACTAACTCGAGAAGAACCGAGAGCTCCAGTAGAAGGCCTTTTTGGAACAAACTCCATATTATCGCTTGGATCAGGTTTCGGAGGAGGTACATCAGAAATTCAACGAAATATCATAGCCCAAAGGGGCTTAGGCCTCCCGAGATAAAAGCTAAGCTAAAAAGCTTTACCTATAACGTATATCGTGCTATGGTGATTTCGTCTAATCGAACTTTTGGGGTTGCTCGGTTAGAGTGCAATTTTATTGTAAAAGAAGGGGTATTTATATATGGATTTTCAATTTTCCGCTAAGGATCAAAAATTACGTGAAGATGCTATCGAATTCACAAAGAAAGAGTGGGAAGGTGGTTATGACTCCCAAATTCTAATTAACTGGGATCACCAAGTTGAAGAAGCAGACAAGGCAATAAACAAATTCGAAAAGAAACTAGTTAAAAAGGGTTGGTGGACAATGCACTGGCCAAAAGAATTTGGTGGCCAAGATGCTAATATAGAAACCCAGTTAGTATATAAAGAAGCAATGGCCTACGCTGGTGCTCCATCAGCCGCAGGCGGAGGGTTAGTTGCCCCTGCACTTATGCTATCTGCACCAAAATGGATGCAAGATGAGTTTCTTCCCCAAATCGCCAACGCAGACCTTGAATTTTCACAAGGATTTAGTGAACCCGATGCAGGATCTGATCTCGCAAGTCTCAAAACAAGAGCTGTTAGAGATGGTGATGATTATGTAATAAGTGGGCAAAAAATATGGGGTACATATAGAAATAACTGGATACACATCTTAGTACGTACCGATCCTGAAGCACCTAAACATCGAGGGATTACATACATATTAGCACCTCTAAAGAATGAAGACGGAGAATATAATCCTGGAGTACAGGTCAATAAAATACCGGATGCTTTAGGCCGGCACCGCTGGGATGAATTATTCATGGAAAATTGGCGTGTACCCGCTAGATATGTTTTAGGCGAAGAAAACCGAGGATGGTACACTGCGATGACCACTTTAAGCTTTGAACGATCTAATATACAAGCTTCAGCTCAAATGATCAGAGCTTTAGAGGAATATATAGAGTTCTGCCAAGAACTAAAATCGACTGGGAAATATAACCCCCTAGATAATGATCAATTCAGACATGAACTAGCCAACCTTAGAGTTGAAATCGAAGCTCTCCGGATGATCTGCTACAGAGTAGGCTGGATGCAAAGCAAGGGTGAAATTCCACAAATGGAATCATCAATGACTAAATTATGGGTAGATCAACAATTTCAAAAAACGTATAAAACACTATCTAGAGCTCTTGGACAATACGGCAATATCCTACCAACACAAGTAGGGATGAAAATACCAGGTGAAGGATTTCTTAATAACCGGGCGTTCACATCAGGAACATTGAGCGTTGCCGGTGGAACCACAGAAGTTCAAAGGAATATTATCGCTCAAAGAGGCTTAGGTTTACCAAGGTAAAATATCAAATAAAAAATATCTAGATTAAGGAATGCATTATGGATTTTGGTTTAACTGCAGAAGCACAAGCGGTCAGAGATGAAGCTCGTGATTTCGTTCGAAAAGAATGGAAAAACCCTGGCTATGATCTAACAGGTGGGTTAGCTGCCTGGCATGGCGATGCAAAAAATAGAGAAGCCGGTGGTGAAAAAGCAAAAGAATTTGCAAAGAAGCTTGTTAAAAAGGGTTGGTACACGATGCACTGGCCTAAAGAGTTTGGTGGCCAAGATGCTCCAATCGAACAACAACTAGCTTACCGAGAAGTAATGTCATATGAAGATGCTCCAGCGTCTCTAGGTGGAGGCCTAGTAGCACCTGTTCTTATGGTGCACGGAGCTGATTGGATGAAGGAAGAATTCCTCCCTAAATTAGCAAATGCAGACATAGAATTTTCACAAGGGTTTAGTGAACCTGATGCAGGATCTGATCTCGCAAGCCTCAAAACAAGAGCCGTCAGAGATGGTGATGATTACGTCATAAATGGACAGAAAATATGGGGTACATACAGAAATGATTGGATTCACATATTAGTTCGCACAGACTCTGAGGCACCAAAGCACAGAGGTATTACCTATTTATTAGCTAGATTAAAAGACGAAAATGGCGAATACATGCCAGGTGTGACTGTACGTTCAATACCTGACGGAACAGGAAATCATCGCTGGGATGAGTTATTTATGGAGAACTGGCGCGTCCCAGCTCAAGCAATAATTGGGGAAGAAAATAGAGGCTGGTATGCTGCTATGACCACATTAAGCTTCGAACGTTCTAATATTGGTCGTCCAGCACAGTTACTTAAAACACTTGAAGATACAGTAGATTGGTTCGAAAGTATTGCATCGACAGGGGCCGACAATATTACCAAACGAGCAGAAATTCGTAACCGGTTAGCTAGTTGGAGAGTCGAAGTAGAAATGCTAAGAATGTTATGCTACCGAGTAGGTTGGATGCAATCACAAGGACTAGTTCCAGGAAAAGAATCATCAATGGTCAAAGCAACCGGAGATGAATTGTTCCAGCGAATATATCGAGGCCTTTCGCAAATTATGGGAGAATATGGAAATCTTCTTCCCACTAACGGCCCTCGCTATACTCTGCCAGTTAATAATTTTATAAATGCACGGGCTTGGCAAAGTATAGGTGTCAGCATTGGTGGAGGAACTAGAGAAATACAAAAAAATATAATCGCCCAAAGAGGTTTAGGATTACCAAGATAAAGAGACAAACAAACATATTTACTGATATCATCAATAAAATGAGTATTAAATCATATAATAGTGAAAGAAAAAGCATTTAGGAGGTAGGGGAATGGATCTCGGACTAAGTGAAGATCAAGAAATGTTAAGGGCAATGGCCCGTGAATTTATAGAGGCAGAAGCTCCTCGCACATTTGTGCGTGACATGGAAGAAGATGAGCAAGGAATCACTACAGATCTCTGGCAGAAAATAGCTCAAGTCGGGTGGCTTGGGCTTATTATCCCAGAGGAATATGGTGGAACCGGACAAAACCTAGTAGATCTAGGTATATTAATGGAAGAAGTTGGACATGGAGTTCTCCCTGGCCCATTCTTCAATACAGCATTAGTTACAGTCGGGATCATGGATGCTGGATCAGCCGAACAAAAATCAGAATACCTACCGAAGATAGCTAACGGAGATGTAATAGCTGCGCATGCAATTCTTGAGCCTTATTCAAGACTAGATGCTGGTGGGATTAATTTAACAGCAACCAAAAATGGATCTGACTATACACTAAATGGAAGCAAGCTATTTGTTGAGAATGCACATATATCAGACTTGCTATTAGTACCAGTTAGAACTAAAACTGGCGGGAATGCAGAAGATGGTATTACTCTACTACTTGTAGATGCCAAGTCTGCCGGAATTACAGTTGATAAGTTAAAGACAATAGCAACTGACAACCAGTGTGAAGTTACATTTAAAGATGTAAAAGTACCAGCGAGCAACGTTTTAGGTAAAGAGAATGACGGGTGGTCTACCCTGAGGTTACTTCTACAAAAAGGAGCAGCTTTAAGGTGCATGCAAATGGTTGGAGCTCTGCAAGAAGTTCTTGATATGACCGTAGAGTATGTTAAGAACAGAGTACAGTTTGGTAGGCCAATTGGTAGTTTCCAAGCTATACAACATTACTGTGCTAATATGGCAACGGACGTTGATGGTTCAAGGTTTATTACGTATCAAGGCTTATGGCGGTTAGGTGAAGATTTAGGTTCAGACCTAGAAGTATCAGCTGCAAAAGCATGGGTAAGTGACTCTGCACAACGTGTAGCAGCAACTGCTCATCAATGCCACGGTGCTATTGGATTCACCCAAGAACATGACCTTCAATTATTCACAAGAAGATTAAAGGCATGGGAAGTTTCTTTCGGAGACGGTGATTACCATAGAGAACGTGTTGCCCAAGCTATGAACATTTAGAGATTTATCTCGAACTAAAAAAAGGACCGCGCTAACGCGGTCCTTTTTTAATCCCAAAATTTGCAAATATCAATAAGATCCTTATTACCCGCCAAATATTTAGCACTAAATAAGTCAGCTTTTTCACTACCAGGTCCTAAACAGTCCAACTCAGCTGTAGATTCTCTAATAAATAATAATCCAGCGGCAACATCCCATGGTTTTAATTCAAAATGAAGATACAAATCGTACCATCCAGTAGCCACATAGGCGAATGCTAAAGCAGCAGATCCCATGATTCTAATGCGATGCACAGGTAGTACATTTAATGCGATCTCTATAGTTCTCTTAACTAATTCTTCATCAGAACCTGAATCCATACCTATCGTAGCAAGTTCAAATGTTTTCTCTGGAACAAAAGAAACTTTATTCCCATTAAATGTGAACCCTTCTCCCTCTCTTGCATAAAACAAATGATCTCTGAGAGGATCCAATGTGGCTCCAATAATAGGTTTGTCATTATATGTTAATGCTAAAGTCGTCGAGATATGGGGTATCCCTTTAGCAAAATTAGCTGTTCCATCAATCGGATCTACAACCCATTGATAAGGTGAATTAGCAGAAACAGATCCTAATTCTTCTCCTAAAAAACCAAAATCTGGGAATTGTTTGAGAAGGAAGTCTCGTACTACCTCTTCTACCTCTAAATCAATATTTGTAACTACATCTGCACGTCCTTTAAAAGACACTTGAGCATCAGCCAGGCGAAATGATTCTCTTAACATGCCTCCTGCCTGTAATATAGCTTCACGTGCAACTATTTCAGGGGACTGCCCATTTATTGAAACCGGTAGATTCTTCTCAACCAAGAGAACACCTCCCTAGGTAATAAATCCAATAGCATCTCTTACTTCTTCAATCGTATTTTTAGCAATAACACTAGCTCGTTTATTACCTGCATCCAAAGCTTCTTCTACAATTCCAGGTGTGTTTTCTAATTCACGTCGTTTATCTCTAAATGGAGCAAGCGTTTCATTTATTGAGTTAGCTAATAAAACCTTATCTTCCACACATCCTATAGAAGCATTAACACATTTTTCATGGACATCTAGTTGCATATCTTCGGAAGAAAAAAGTTTATGCAAAGAATAAACATTACACACCCAAGGCCTACCTGGATCAGTAAGTCGTGCCCTTTGAGGGTCTGTTTTCATTCTCTTAGCAATATCTAAAGTTTCTTGGGGAGTAGCGGCAAGTTCGATATGGTTCCCTAAACTTTTACTCATCTTATGTTCCCCGTCAATACCTCGAATCATCGGTGTATCTGAAAGAAGAGCATTTGGTTCTGGAAATATATATCCAAATTGTCCATTAAACCTTCGAACAATTTCCCGCGACAGCTCAACATGAGGCACTTGATCTTGCCCAACTGGAACAGTATCTGCTTTATACATAATAATATCTGCTGTCTGTAAAACAGGATATCCTACTAATCCGTAATTTAACCCTTCTGGATTTAATCGCATCTGTTCTTTAAAAGAAGGGACTCTTTGAAGCCATCCCATCGGAGTAATCATGCTTAGATATGTATGCAACTCTGTAACTTCTGGAACCTTTGACTGCACAAACAACGTGCTTTTTTCTGGGTCTAAGCCGGCTGCTAACCAGTCTAAAACCATCTCACGCGTATTTGACTCTATATTCTTAGTATCTTTTAACGTAGTCATAGCATGAATGTCGGCTATGAAATAAAAACAGTCATAATCATCTTGTAAAGCAACCCAATTCTTTAGTGCTCCATAATAATTTCCAATATGTAACCTGCCAGTTGGTCTCGCTCCTGAAAGCACTCTTCCAGTAGCTAGTCCCTGCGCATCTTCTATTTTTGACATGGTTTACATTTGCTCCCACTGAAATTTCAATTTCCAAGATACCTTACTCCAGCAACTAATCCTAGCTACTAAGCACATTTGACTCTCATTTACAGGAAAGTGTGTATATTTTTCTATCCCAAACCAATCCGGTATCTGTATACTGTCGTATTAAGCAGAGAGCTTTTTATAATAAATATATCTTTTGCCGGCGTAGCTCAGTGGTAGAGCAGCTGTCCCGTAAACAGCAGGTCGACGGTTCAAATCCGTCCGCCGGCTTCAATCATAAATATGTAGTAAAAAGGACATCAAAATTTTTTCTTTTCAATACCTATATCTATTCATTATAGAATTTACGTTATTTAGTATTTATTATTTACTACTAACAACACTCCCTTTACATATATTGAAAATAGGCGGAGATATGGCAACCATTGGGCTAATCATGGGTATTGCAGCACCTTTTGCTGCCATAGTAACACCTATATCAGGATATTTACTCGATAACTGGAATGATAAAAATATAATATTGATTGGATTATTATCCAATTTAGTAGCAGTACTATGCATGCCTTTTATTGGAATTCTCTTCCTCTTTTCTTTCATTGACTTCTTCAGAAGAATCGGTACATCAGCGACTAGTTCAGGTACAAGGGCAAGGATTTTAGAAATATTACCTTCCAAGCGTCAAGGTGAAGGTTTATCAATATTTACTACTTCACATAATTTAGGCACAGCTATGATGCCACCGATAGGAATATTGCTGCTAGAAATAGGAAATTTCAACCTAGTTATTATTTTTTCAATAGCGTTAATATCTTTGGGCATAATAACCACTGTGCTTTTGAATAACCCTAAAGATCTAGCAAAATCAACACGCACAGCCGAAAATAATAACCCGGCTCTTTCATTTGTTAATTTGAGAAAATCAATCAGGTTAAAATCTTGGATACCACCATTAATTCTACTCATAATGGTAATATCATTCTTCGGATCTCTTACGTTCATTCCTTTATTATCTATTGAAAGATCGATCGATAATTATTATCAATTTTTTACAGTCTACGGATTAACCGTTCTAACTTCACGCTTGATCGTTGGAAGATTATCGGATCGATATGGTAGAGAACCTATTCTTATTCCATGTATTTTACTGTGCTCATTGGCAATGATAGTTTTGGCCTTTTCATACTCTTTATTATCTTTATTGATAACAGCGGTGTTGTTTGGGATAGGTTGGGGATCTGCTTTTCCAACATTATTAAATTTTGCTTCGGATTTATCATTTGAAAATACTACAGGCCAAACCATGTCAATTATGTCTGCATCTTTTTCAATAGGTACAGCATTAGGAGGGCTAATTGTAGGGCTTCTGACACAATATTTCACATTCCAAGTTTCATTCTTATTCCTTGCATTTTCACTTATTGGCGCTATGCTAATACTATCTTTTGACTATAAAAAAAGGATAAGTTCTCACTGAATCTTGCTTAATATATTAATAGTAAATATAAATCCCGAGGATATATGCGTTTAAAGACCTCAGTAAAGTTAATAGGTATGTTATCGATAATACTGATTTCTACCATATCCTGCCAAGAGCCCCAGCAGTTGCAGCCATTTCCTGCTCTCTCATCCAACATCCCGTCACCTCTACCTCCAGGATCCAACGCCCCGTTACCTCTACCTCCAGGATCCAACGCCCCATTACCTCTACCTCCAGGATCCAACGCCCCATTACCTCTACCTCCAGGATCCAACGCCCCATTACCTCTACCTCCAG
>Ga0209403_10000078_pt1 | contig 141161 bp, 151 predicted proteins | sample ArcticOcean_MG_C_8_FD_187440 | JGI IMG/M metagenome (GOLD analysis project Ga0209403, IMG submission 187440) | Marine microbial communities from western Arctic Ocean - ArcticOcean_MG_CB11_86 (SPAdes) (version 2) | ecosystem: Environmental > Aquatic > Marine > Oceanic | place: Arctic Ocean... | reverse complement strand
CATTGTTGGCTATTTTTTCAAGTGCTTCAACTTTATCAAAATTTTCAGGCGTGAAATAATTGTTTGCACGATCAGGATTTCCTGCTAATCGTGTGCCTTCTGGAGCACCTTGGTTTCTTTTATATTTCCCAGTTAAAAATCCACTGGCTAAAGGGAAAAAAGGCAAAACTCCCATTCCATAGTGTTCACAAACAGGTATTATTTCTTTTTCGACATGCCGATTTAGCATACTGTATTCTGGTTGATTACATATAAAAGATTCAATTGATTCTCTTTTGGAAGTTTCCAATGCCTCGGCTATTTGCCAACTTGCATAATTACTACATCCGATATATCTTACTTTACCTTGGCGGACTAAATCATTTAATGTTGTGAGAGTTTCTAATATAGGAGTATTAGGATCCGGTCTATGCATTTGATATAAATCTATATAGTCAGTGTTTAACCTGCGTAGACTATCTTCAACTTGTTGCAAAATGTGTTTTCTAGAAGCACCAGTATTATTTGGTACTCCACCCATATTCATACCAACTTTTGTGGCAATTATAACGTCTCTTCTTAAATCTTTAGTTATTACTTTGCCAATGTATTCTTCTGACAATTGATTACCATATGTGTTTGCAGTGTCCAAAAAATTAATCCCCAAATCAATAGATTTATAAATCACTTTTTTAGTGGATTCCAAATCCATTCTTCCTCCAAAATTGTTTGTGCCTAAACCAACTGTTGAAACATCTAACCCTGAATTTCCTAATTTACGATACTTCATTATATTTCTCCTTTAATTGAGTTATAGATTATGATCCCCAACCTCCACCTCCTGGTGTTTCTATTTGAATAGAATCACCAGCTGATACATCGAAAGTAGATTTGGATGGTAGTATTATTTCTTCGCCATTATTTTTTATCAAAGTGTTTTTGCCTGTAACTCCCGGCTTTCCACCTGCTAGAGGGTAAGGTGTGGTGTTTCTACGTTCTGATAATATTGTAGCTTGTGCAGGTCCTAAAAATTCAATTTCTTTTGTTATACCATTACCACCATTGAATTTTCCATTACCACCCGAATCTTTTCTGATGGAATATTTTATTATTCGAATTGGAAATTGAAATTCCATTGATTCTATAGGAGTATTTAAAGTATTAGTCATGTGCGTTTGAACAGCATTCAATCCATCCTTTGTTGGTCTTGCTCCCATTCCACCCGCTATAGTTTCATAATAAACATATGATTCTTTGGTATCAGGATGGATACCTCCGAACAATAGATTATTCATAGTTCCTTGGCTTGCAGCAGGGATTATATCTGGTAGTGCCTTTGCGAGTGCACCAAATAGCACGTCTACAATTCTTTGGGAAGTTTCAACGTTACCTCCTGCTACTCCATGTGGTGGAGAAGGGTTTAGTAAATTATCGGATGGGATTATAATTCTAATTGGCCTTGAACAACCTTCGTTGGAAGGGATATTTTCTTGACCGGCTAGACAGTTAAAAACATATAAGGTAGCTGAACGTGCTACAGCGTATGGTGTATTAATGCATCCATATCTTTGGTCTGAAGTCCCTGTAAAATCCACATTAACACTTTCATTTTTGACATCTATGGCGACAGTTATTTGAACTTTTTCATTACTGATACCATCATCGTCCATAAAATCGGTAAATGAGTAAAACCCATTAGGTATTTTTGAAATAGTTTTTTTCATTAAGACTTCGGAATAATTCATTAATGCTTCCATGTGTTCACTCACATCTGTAATACCATATTTAGTGATTATATCTTTCATGCGTATTTCACCTGTTCGAATTGAAGCAATTTGAGCAGACAAATCTCCACGTCTTTCACCAGGTGTCCGTGAATTACGACAGATAAGTTGGAACACACCTTCATTTAGTATGTTTTTGGAATACAATTTTATTGGGGGTATAATTAGCCCTTCTTGATGAATATCAGTTGATAAAGGTAAAGAACCTGGTGTCATACCTCCTATATCAGCATGATGACCTCTGTTAGCTATAAAACCTTCAAGATTTTTATCAATATAAATTGGAGATACTAAAGTAATGTCGGGTAAATGTGTGCCTCCAAGATACGGGTCATTAAGTATAACGATATCCCCTTCTAAGCAATCTTGGTTTTTAATCGCTTGTTCAATAGAAGATGACATGGATCCCAAGTGAACTGGTATATGAGCAGCTTGAGCTATCATTTGCCCTTTTTTATCAAATACTGCACACGAATAATCTAAACGCTCTTTTATATTGGGCGAATAAGCTGTTCTTCCTAAAGTCACTCCCATTTCCTCGGCAATAGAGATAAAGAGATTTTTAAATATTTGTAAACTTATACTATTTACCAAATTGTTACACCCATTCTCTTTGTACATTTGTAGTAGGGAAGATAGCGATGAATTTAGCATTTTCAGAGCTGATATTTTCTAAACCATGAGGGATGCCGTCCGGCGCTATTATAATGTCTCCTGTTTTTACTATTTCTGTATCGTTGCCCATTGTAGATTTAAATGTTCCTTCTAGTATAACCATACATTCTTCGTGTCCGGGATGAATATGCTTTTTTACACTATTACCAGGAGTAACTGTAATTTCACTAACGGTAAGATTAATAGCACCTAGTTCTGTCTTTGCGAATGCTCGTATTATATTTCCTGAAGATTCTTCATCTGGTATATCTGATTTTTTTATAATTGGCATGAAAATACCTCCAATAGTTTCTTCTAATTCTTACTACCAATAAGCAAAGAAACAAGACCTAATCCAAACTTTTTTATAGTTATATCAGTTATACCTTTTGATTCCATTATATTTTTTATTTGATCACTGTCATAGAATTTTGTTACTGAATTTGGTAGATAAGTATATGCTTCTCTGTCTCTTGCAAATATGGCTCCTAGTATAGGAATGATCTTATTGAAATACCAAAGAGAAAACTTTTGTAGAATATTTGGACTTCTGTTTGGTAGCATATCTAAAATCACCATTGCCCCATTTGGTTTTAAAATACGGGACATTTCTTCAATGGCAGTTTCTGCGCTTTCATAGTTTCTCATAGCAAATCCTGTACTAACAGTATCAAAACTCTTATTTTTAAATGGTAATACTAGAGCATCCCCAAGGACGAAGGATAAATTATTAACTTTTTTTGCGACAGGTTTGTTTTTCGCTATTTGAAGCATTGGTTTTACGAAGTCTAAACCTACTACAGTCTCCATGGAATTAATGTTCGATAATGAGAAAGAAAAATCACCTGTGCCGCAAGCTACATCTAAAGAGGATACATATTTTTTCTTTTCTATAGATTTAATAGCATGTTTTCTCCATTGATGGTGCATTCCTAGACTTATGACTGTATTTAATAAATCATATTTTTTTGCAATCCGAGAAAACATATTAGAAACATAGCGAGCTTTTTGATTTTTTTCAAATTCGTTATATTTTGATTTATTTTTCATCATATACATCTGGAAGAATTTCTTCTGGAGAGTAAATAAATTTTGAATCATATTCGGATATTCCACCGGAAACAATTAGTATTTTTTCCACGAAGTAGTCAATAATTTCATCTATGCTTTTAGGTTTTAGATAAAAAGCTGGCATTGGAGGAATTATTTTGACTCCTAAATTTGCCAGTCTTGTCATATTTTCTAAATGTATAGCTGATAATGGTGTTTCTCTTGGTACGATAATTAGGTTTCTATTTTCTTTGATTGTTACATCTGCGGCACGGTGCAGCAAATTTGTTGAAACACCGTTCGCTATAGATGCTAAGGTGCTCATCGAACAAGGGGCAACTATCATTGATCTAATTGGAGTTGATCCACTTGCAATAGTAGCAGTCATATCGCCGCTTTGATAGTATTGAAATTTTGGATGTTCACTCCAAATACTTAAGCTATCTTTGAAGCTTATACCTAATTCTTGATGCCAGACTAGTTTCGCATAATTACTACAAACTGTGATTACAGGGACATCTTCTTGTAATAATCTGTTAATAGTTTTTTCAGCAATTGCAACCCCACTACTACCTGAAATTCCAACAATTATTGGTTGATTTTGTTGATCATTCATAATAATTTATCCATTACTTATTTGGAAAGAAATAATAGTAAATATAAGTAGAATTATTCCTATATACCCATTTACCTTAAAAAAAGCCACATTCATTCTAGACATATCATTTGGTGATATTATTGAGTGTTCATATAAAAGAAGTAGGGTTCCTATACCCCATCCTAAATAGTATATCATATGTAGGTTATTTATGATCCCAGCTATCAGAATCAAAATACTCGTTGAAGTATGCATGAATCGTGAAACATTAAAGGCTAGATTAAGACCGAATCTTTGGGGAATAGAGTTTAAATTATTTGTTCGGTCAAATTCCATATCTTGAGCAGAATAAAATATATCAAATCCTGATACCCAACAAGCTACAGCAGCTCCTAAAATCAAAGCTTCTAAATCAAAAGCTCCAGTAACTCCGATCCAGCCTCCAATAGGAGCTATACCATCTGTTATTCCTATTGCAAAATGGGAACCCCATGTGAAACGTTTAAAATAGGAATACGAAAAAACACAAATTGCAGCTAAAGGCGATAATGCTAACGCTAAAGGGTTTAGCATATATGCGGATACGAAAAGTAATATAAGCCCAGAAAATGCTAGCGTTCCAACTTCAATTTTCTTTAAATCCCCTGTCACCAAAGCTCTATTTTGTGTTCTAGGATTTAATTTATCTTGCTCTATATCAATTATCCTGTTGCTTGCCATACCAAGAGTTCTTCCACCAGTAAGAGCTAAAGTTATCCATAATATAACTGATAACTCAGGTAATCCTTTTGCAGCTATAACACTACCTATAAAAGCAAAAGGAAGTGTAAAAATTGTTTCTTGAAATCGTATCGAGCCAGACAATAAACTTATTTTAGTTGTAATTTTTGCCAACAAATTTTTATTCCAATCCGTATTCTTTCCATTTTTTAGTTACTAGATCTTTTACTTCTTCAGACATAACTATGTCGTTAGGCCATTCTTTTAGACCTGATTCGCCTTCGATTTTGCGTGTTGCATCAATTCCAAGCTTTCCTCCGAAGGCAAAACTCGTCATTGTATGATCTAGATCATCAGTAGGACCTTTTAAAGTAATAACATCTCTATCTGGAGCAATGTTATTTGTTACTCTCCACAATAACTCAGAACTGTTGTTAATATCTACATCTTCATCTACTACAATGATTATTTTTGCTAAACTCAATAAGCCTAAACCCCACAACGCATACATGACTTTATATGCTTGTCCTGGGTAGGATTTCTTTATAGAAACAATAACCAAATTGTGAAATATTCCTTCTGCAGGCATATTCATATCACGTATTTCTGGAATTGCCATTTGGATTATTGGTAAAAACAATTTTCCTGTCATACTACCCATAACATAATCCTCTTTAGGTGGAATACCAACAACGGTTGAAATATAAATTGGATTTTTTTTATGCGTAATCGCATTAACATGGAATACTGGATAAGGTTCTTTTCCTGAATAATATCCGGTATGATCTCCGAAGGGACCTTCATCGCGCATTTCTTCAGTATCAACATAACCCTCTAATATAATTTCTGATGATGCAGGTACCTCTAGGTCATTAGTAATACATTTAACCATTTTAACCTTAGACTCTTTTAAAAACCCAGCAAGCATCATTTCATCAATTTGTGGTGGTAATGGAGCAGAACCAGTCCACATCGTTGTAGGGTCAGCACCTATTGCAACTGAAACATCAATATAGCGTTTCCCAATCTCTTTAGCTTTTGCCATGTGGCTTTTACCAACTTTATGTGTTTGCCAGTGCATTCCTGTAGTATTTTTATCATATACCTGCATTCTATACGTTCCCACATTTCGTATGTTTGTTATAGGATCACGTGTAAATACAAGAGGCATGGTAATAAATGGGCCACCGTCTTCTGGCCAACAGGTCATAAGTGGAAATTTATATAAATCGACGTCATTATCTTTATAAATTACTTCTTGGCATTCAGAATGTTTAATAGACTTTGGAAGAATTACTCGTAACGCAAATAAACTTTTTAAAAGATTTATTTTATCTGCAATTGTTTTGGGAGGATTTTCAACATTAGATAATAATACTTTTACTTTATTTACAAGTTCGGTTGGGTTTTCTACGCCAAGACCCCAGCACATTCTCTGCTCTGTGCCGAATAAATTAATTAATAAAGGGAAATCAGAACCAGCGACATTTTCAAACAGCAGTGCTGGACCCGAACTTTTAAATACGCGATCAACAATTTCTGTTATTTCTAGATTTGAATCAACAGTTGTAGTGATTCTTTTCAATTCCTCACGTTTTTCTAAAAACTCAATAAATTCATTTAGGTTATTAAAATTCAATAGAAATTCCTTTAGTATTAAACAATATTTTCTTTTATTTTAATCTGTTAATCTAAATAGTTCAAAATATTTGACCTTATTGGTAAAATATTACTTATATTTGTAGTTAGGAGTAATAGTTATTTTTTTAAATAAAAAAATACAATTCAATTTAAATATTAATTCGAATCAAGTAAATAAGTACTCGAAAGCTATTGCTCATTACGAACATATTAGTATTGAGAAAAATTCTCTTCCATTTCTTTATTTATTATCAATAAGTATTAAAACCATTTTAGATCGTTTTAACTTTCCATCAGGCACTATACATATGGCACAGACATTAACTAGTTTTGTTCCTCAAGATATTTCAGATTCAATTTACATTGCAAATGCGGAAGTAATGCAAGAAAGCCAAAGAAATAATGCGACTGTTTTAAAAGTACAATTTAATATAGAAAAAAAAGGGTTTGGGGATATAGTTGCAGGATCAACAACATTAATGATACCAGGATAAAGTTATGCAAAAAAATGCGGGTGAAATATATACATCTAATAATATTATTATTAAACAGGACCAAATTAATAAATATGCTGAAGCATCAGGAGATGATAATCCTATTCATTTAGATGAAGATTTTGCTCAAAAAAGTAACTTTGGTGGTATTGTTGCTCATGGTATGTTAATTTTGGCACAAATTTCTGAATTGTTGACGAGTATATTTGGAATTAATTGGGCAATTAATGGTCATTTGGACGTTAGATTTCGTAGACCAGTATATGTAAAAGATTCAATTCAATCTATAATTGAAATTGTATCTATTGAATTGAAAAATGATAAAAGTAAAATTAATTGTAAAGTTTCTTGTGTCAAAAATAATGACGATTTAGTAATCGTTGGTACAGCAATAATATATATACCAGAACAAAAGAAGGAAAATTAAATGTTTAGTGTCGCTTTAGATGCAATGGGTGGCGATTATGGACCAAGTGAAACTGTCGAAGCTGCTTTAAAAATTGTTAATGAATATGGCTATGTTATTTACTTGGTGGGTGATCAAACACAAATATCCAATTTGCTTGAGAGTAAAAACTATGATAGATCTCTCATTCATATAATTAACTCTGATGGTGTTATTGAAGACATTGATAACCCTTTAAAAGCATTAAGGGAGAAACCTAATGCTTCTATAATTCAAGCCGTAAATCTGGCTAAAAAAGGTACAGTTGATGCTGTTGTTAGTATGGGATCTACAGGAGCTTCTATGGCTAGTTCTTCATTGATTCTAGGTTTACTTGAAGGCATAGAAAGGCCAGCTATTGGTGGTCCTATGTTGGGCTCATTATCAGATGTTGTTTTTTTAGATGTTGGTAGCAACTTAGATTGTAGACCATCTCAATTGCTTGGTTTTGGTGCAATAGGGACAGTTTTTTCCGCAAAGATTCAAGGTAAGGAAAATCCTCGCGTAGGTTTATTGAATGTTGGTACAGAAGCAAACAAAGGAAATAAGCAAATAAAAGATGCTTATGAGTTGTTTAAAACAAGTTCACTAAATTTTATTGGTAATATTGAGAGTGTTGATTTGTTTTCGGATAAAGTAGATGTCGTCATTTGCGATGGATTCATAGGTAATATTCTTCTCAAGTATACTGAAGGTATAGGTTATGCCATTGTTAACAAAATTGGTTCTATGGTTTCAGATATTCTTCCTCCTGAATTAGTTCAGAAATTATATAAAGAAATAGCTGATAAAATGAATGTTGCTGAAGTAGGTGGCGGAGGACCATTATTTGGTATAAATGGGATAGTAATAGTTGGTCATGGACGGTCAAAATCAGATAGTATTGCAAATGGAATTTTATTAGCCAAAAGAGCTTATGATGTAGAATTAACTAATCTTATTAAAAAAGCGATAGATGCTCTCTAAAGGATTTATATGGCAAATGAAAATAAAAAGGTTGTATTAGTTACTGGTGGCGCTCGCGGTATTGGTAGAAGTATTGTTTTGAATATGTCCAAAAACAATTACGATATTATTATTAACTATAATCAATCTCATGTCGCTGCAAATGATTTAGCTAAAGAAGTTAAAAATATTAGTGATTCTAAAATACAAGTCGTTCAAGCTGATGTTTCAAACGAATCACAAGTTCAAAAAATGTTTTTAGAAATATCTCAAGAATTTTCTGGTGTAGACGTTTTAATTAATAATGCCGGAATAACAAAAGATGGCTTGTCTATGCGGATGAAAATTGAAGACTGGGATAGTGTTATTAATACAAATTTAAGAGGGTCATTTCTTTGTTCTCAAGCTTCTATTAAATCAATGATGTCTAATCGATGGGGGAGAATAATTAATATTTCTTCAGTAATTGGTTTGCATGGCAACCTGGGACAGTCAAATTATTCTGCATCTAAATCTGGATTAATCGGACTAACGAAATCCATGTCAAAGGAATTGGCCTCTAGAAATATAACTGTAAATGCTATTGCTCCAGGATTTATTAAGACCGAAATGGTTGAAACTATATCTGAAAAAATCCAAGAAGGCATTCTATCTAGGATTTCGATGAATCGATTTGGTGAAAGTGAAGATGTTGCATATTTGGTAGAATTTTTAGCTTCAGAAAAAGCTAACTATATTACTGGACAAGTTATAACAGTTGACGGTGGTTTAGCTCTCTAAGCAATCGAATTAGGGAGTTCAGTTTCAAGAATTTCTGCAGTACCTATTAATTCACTATTTTCATTAACTAATTGATATGTTAATCCAGTTTTGCAATACTTTTTATTAATTACCCCAAGACCAATTTTGTTTGTATTATCAACTGAAGTGATGATTCCAATACTATTATCTTCGAACGTTATATTAGTATTATTTTGATTATCTTTAAGTTCAATAGAAAGCCTTTTGAGAAACTTTTGTACCTTTTCATATGTGTTTAGTCGTAATATGACTTCTTGACCTATATAGCAACCCTTATCCATATTTACAAGATAATTTAGATTAATTTCCCAAGGATTGAAATTTTCACTAATTTCTTTATCGAGTCGTGGGATACCTTCATTTATTCGTAAATAGTCATATTTGTATTCATTTATGATTTCTACATCAGGATTGATTAATGATAAGAAATTAATAATTTCGTTTTTATTATTTGCTGGTATCAACAGATCATATCCAATAAATCCAGTAGGATCAGTTCTCATTAGCAAGCAGCTAGTACCATTAATGTCTAATGATTCGCATGCGAATTTATCAATTATTGGTTTTTGGATAAGGTATATGCTCCAGTTATCTCCAATCAACGTAATTAGATCTAATTCAGAATTTGTATTCACAACTGTTATATCTTCTATAAACGTGTATGTATCGATCCAATCAATAACTTCTCGGGAATTGTTTTTACTTGTGTACATGATTATTTTTGAGTCATGATTAAAAAGAGTAATAACATCAATTACTCTTCCTTTACTATTTGTAAGAATTGTAGATGCGCCACGATTTATGTTTAAATCGTCAACTTTATTACTGGATAATCGATTGAGTAGATCTAGGGAGTCATTACCTGTAATTTCATAAATTCCTAGATATGAACGATCAAAAATGTATTGAGTACTTGAGGTAGATTGTTTATTTACCATAGAAATCTAGACAGAAAATGATGTTCCACAACCACAAGTAGTTTTGGCATTAGGGTTGCTGAAAACAAATCCTTTTCCATTTAATCCACCTGAGTAATCTAATATGGTTCCTGCTAGGAAGATATAACTTTTTTTATCAATTAGTATAGTAATACCACGTTCTTCGATAACTTTATCGGATTCCTTGAAGTCGGCATCTATACTGAGATCATAAGTTAATCCCGAACAACCTCCTCCTTTAACTCCTACTCTTAGTGAAACACCGTCTTCAGATTCACGACCAGTAAAATCACGAACGTGTTTAGCTGCATTTTCAGTTATTGTTATTGTTAATGGTGTCATAAAATATCCTAACTTGATTTATATTTCAAAGTTTATAATTGGTATTTATATTAGTCAATATATTTATGAATAATAATGTTATAATATATATGTATGTTTAAATTATACACTAAATATGGAGATAATGGCGAAACAGGATTGCTGTATGGAGGAAGAGTGTCAAAAGATGATATTCGTTGTAATTCATATGGTACAGTTGATGAAATAGTCTCTTCATTAGGTTTAGCTCGATCTTTTTCAACAAACGAAGAAGTAAATAAATATCTCAGAGTGATCCAGGTGGAATTGTTTACAGTAGGTTCAGAATTAGCTACTGATGTTAGTATGTATGAAACAATGAAATCTAATTTTAAAGTTATCGGACAAGATAACATCGATTATTTAGAAAAACTATTAGACTATATAACACCAAAGTTAGAACTACCACGGTCATTTGTCATTCCAGGATCTAATTCTTGTTCCGCTGCCATTGATGTTAGTCGCTCTGTTGCTAGAAGAGCCGAACGATTAGTTGTAAATATGCATGAACAGAATTTGTTAAACAATGATCTAATACTTGTTTATTTAAACCGTTTAGCTGATACACTTTTTGCACTAGCCAGATATGTTGAAATCGATACAGGATTCGATTCCTTGGATAAGGCAGAAATTAATTATGATTTAGGAAAATAGTATCTATTTATAAAGCTTTGGGGTGAGAATTTGGATACTGCAATTGTAGATTATGGTACAGGAAATATACGAAGTGTCCTTAAAGCAGTTGAATTTTCAGGATATTCTGCGGAAGTTATTGATACTCCAGAAAAAATCAGTGCTGCAAAGTCACTTATCATTCCTGGTCAGGGATCCAGTGGATATGCTATGAAAAGACTCCGCGAAAAGCAATTGGTGAACCCTATTATTGATTACATAAAACAACAAAGACCATTTTTTGGGGTTTGTTTAGGATTACAGCTTCTGATGGAAACTTCTGAGGAAGATCCTGAACCGTGCTTAGGGATTATTTCAGGAGAAGTAAAAAGATTTAAACACGAACTAAAAATTCCACACATGGGTTGGAATCAAGTTCAATTCACACGTCAGAATCCTGTTTTTTCAGACATTCCAGAAGATTCTTTTTTTTATTTTGTACATAGTTATTATGTTGATCCATTGGATGACAATATAGTGTTAGGTAAAACAGATTATGGATTGAATTTTTGTAGTGCTATTGCCAAGGATAATATTATTGCTACACAATTTCATCCGGAAAAAAGCGGGGAAATTGGCTTAAGCTTATATAGAAATTTTTTAGCCAATATTTAATAATTTGAGGAATTATTATGGAAATTATTCCAGCAATTGATCTCTTGGATAATAATATTGTTCGTTTATATCAAGGAGATTTTAATAAGAAAACAATATACTCTGAAAACCCAATTGAATTAATCAAAAAATGGGAAAGTTTGGGTACTAATCATGTCCACATTGTTGATTTAGAGGGGGCTAGGTATGGTAAATTTACCAACATCAATATAATTGAACAAATATGTAAACTTTCTAGTATGAAGGTAGAAGTGGGTGGAGGTATACGAAATCTTGCTGTGGCTAATTCATTGATTGATGTTGGTGTAAATACCATAATTCTTGGGACAATAGCTATACGTGACCAAGAAGAAGTTCTAAAAATTAGTCAAGAAATAGGAACTAATAAAGTGGCTATTGCCTTAGATGCTAGAAATGATAAGGTTGCAGTCGATGGTTGGGAAAATGATACTGATACAACAATCTCAAATATAGTCAATCATTATCAAAAATATAATATAAATAAATATATCTATACCGATATAGAAAAAGATGGCACTCAGGAAGGGCCAAATCGTATAAAATTAACTGAATTGTTAAATATGAAAAATATTGAATTAATTGCTTCAGGTGGTATTGGTTCTATTCAAGATATAGAAAGTTTGTGTAAATTACCTTTGTTTGGAGTTATTATTGGAAAAGCTTTATACAGTGGCACAGTCGATCTCTCTGCAGCAATTCAACTAACTATGAAAGGTTATTAATGCTAACAAAGAGGATAATTCCTTGCTTAGATGTAAAACTTGGTCGTGTAGTCAAAGGTGTGCAATTCCTTGATCATGTTGATGCTGGTGACCCTGTTGAACTTGCTAGATATTATAATCAAGAAGGCGCAGATGAATTAGTTTTTTATGATATTACCGCATCTTCTGATGATCGGAATATTATGATTGAAGTTGTTTCCCAAACTGCAGAACAAGTGTTTATACCATTAACCGTAGGTGGTGGTATAAGAACAATTGAAGATGTAAATAAAATGCTTCTAGCTGGTGCTGATAAAGTTTCAATAAATACCGCAGCAGTTCAGAGGCCTAAATTTATTGAAGAATCTGCAAAAGCATTTGGTAGTCAATGTATTGTGGTTGGTATAGATGTTATACGATCTACTAATGGAAAAGAATTTAATTGGACAGTTAAAACCCACACTGGTAGAGATGGAGGAAGATCTACGGGTTTGGATGCTGTTGAATGGGTTAAAGAAGTTGTAGAGCTAGGAGCTGGAGAAATAGTACTGAACAGCATAGACTCAGATGGCATGTTGTCTGGATATGATATTGATCTCTTACAAGCTGTTTCTAAATATGCAACAATACCTGTAGTGGCTAGTGGTGGAGCTGGGAAGCTCAGTGATTTTTCAGAAGCAATAATTCATGGTAATGCTGATGCTGTATTAGCTGCTTCTATATTTCATTTTAATAAATATTCAATTAAAGAAGTGAAAAGTTATTTAGATTCAAAAAATATAGCTATACGATTTTAACTTTTTCATATTAAAGAATAGGAAGTAATTATGCCGGAAAAACAAGTATTAATTTTTGACATGTATGAAACTTTAGTTATTAATACAAATGATTTATGGATCCCAACTTTTAATACAATAGTCGGGGAATTAGGTTTGGATATTTCTGGTAAATCACTTTGGGATTTATGGAAACCTGTAGAAGTAACATTTCGTGAAGAAAGATATGAACCTGGGTATCCATTTAAATCTTATAGGAAAGCATGGACTGAATGTTTTGAAAAAGTTTTTTCAGAAATACCTAGTATAAGAAAAGGAGCTTCTGAATATGCTGCCGAAATGTGTGTAGAAGGATGGTCGACTAGAAATTCCTATCCTGAATCGAAAAAGGTTTTGGATTATTTAAAAGAACAGGGATTTATGATTGTACTCTTATCAAATGCAGATATTGATTCAATTGATAATCTAATAAGTTTACATAAATTTAATTTCGACTTTGTTGCTTGTTCAGAGAAAATTCAATCCTACAAACCAGAACAATCTGCATACAATTATGTGTTAGAAAATATGAAAATTTCTCCTGAATCATGTCTATATATTGGAGACTCTCAATATGATGATGTTTTTGGATCAAGAAGAGTGGGTATGGATAGTGCATGGGTAAATCGTAATAATAATTCACTTGATCCAGATCTACCAAAACCACAGTATATATTAAAAAACTTGGAAGATTTGATACAGATATTGTCTTGAATTAAATACAATATAAGTTGAGGTAATTATGAAAATTAAATTAGATATAAATGGATTAATTCCAGTTATATGCCAAGATTCCATTACTCATCAAGTTTTAATGCTAGGTTGGGGGAATATAGAATCAATAAACAAAACTATTAAGTCTAATAAAGTGTGGTTATATAGTCGTAGTAGAAACGAATTATGGTTAAAAGGCGAGACTTCAGGCAATTTTCTTAATGTTGTCTCTTTAACTCATGACTGTGATAACGATGTACTTTTAGTGGGGGTTGAACCAGATGGACCTGCATGTCATACAGGGAAAACTTCTTGTTTCCATGAAGATTTTATAGGCGATATCACTGAAATAGAATATTCTAAAACAACAAGCAATATTATTGATCAATTATTTTCAACTATTGGCAATAGAAAAAAAGAACTACCAATCGGTAGCTATACAACAAAACTATTTCAAGATGGCACTCCTCGAATAGCGCAAAAAGTTGTTGAAGAATCTGGTGAAGTTGCTATAGCAGCTACACTTGCAGACAAGAATGAACTTATTAATGAAACAGCAGATTTGTTTTACCATATTCTTGTTTTATTGCAAAGTTCTGACGTAGAGTTAAGCAGTGTTTATGAAGAATTAATTTCAAGGATGAAATAATTGATGTATAAATGGGAAAAATATTGGATAGCTTTAGGAATGATCACAGGACTCAGTTTTTTATTAGTTTATTTTGTCCCAAATTTAATTGAACCTGTGAGTTTGATTTTAGTTTGGCTTGTTGGGTTATTAGGTTTAGTCACATTAGTATCTTTTATTATTTTTCTTACCATTAGATTAGTTCAAATTAAAGGTTTTAAAAAAAATAATGGGTAAACAAACAATACTTTATAAGAATTATAATGAATATGCAAAGATCATAGATTTTCATGGATGGGACTTACCAATTCAATTTACTAGTATTTTGGGCGAAGTAAATTCAGTTCGGTCTGATGTAGGAATGTTTGATGTTTCTCATATGGGACGTATAATGTGTGAGGGTGAAGCTGTCATTGATTTTTTAAATTATTTATTAACAGGTGAACTTAATAAACTTTCAATAAACCAAGCATCCTATATGTTTTTATGTGATTCAAATAGTGGAATCATTGATGATTTAGTTGCTTATAAAATAAGCGACTATAAGATTATGATTGTTTGTAATGCAGGAAACAAGGATGATGTTGTTAATGTTTTAAAAACCCATCGTTCAAGTAATTTGAAATATGGGAGTTTAATAATTAATGATTTTACAAATAATAGTGGCATGATAGCTGTTCAAGGCCCAAATTCCCCGATGATTTTGAATAAGTTATTTGAATCTAAATTTGAAAATATCAAAAGATTTAATTTTGCTTCAATTCTTAAGGATAATCATGAAGTTATAATTTCTAGAACAGGTTATACAGGTGAGGTTGGTTATGAGATTATTACAAATTTAGAATTATCATCTAGTATTTGGGATAAATTAATAAACCTTAATGTTACACCATGTGGTCTTGGATCGCGTGATGTATTACGTATAGAAGCAGGTTTGTCATTACATGGTAATGAAATAACGTCGGACATAAATCCTTATGAAGCTGAATTAAGTAGATTTGTTAATAATGATAAACAAAGTGTTTATAGCCGATCATGGAATAATATCATAAATACCGCTACAAAAAAAATGTTAATAGGGTTTATAATTAATGGTAGGGGAATTCCGAGAAGTAATAATTCTATAATCTATAACGGTGAATCTATAGGGTACGTTACAAGTGGTACATTTTCACCAACACTAGGTACGCCAATTGGTTTAGGGTTTATCAATAGGAATATAGGCCAAGGATCTTCAATTCAGGTTGATATACGAGGGAAGAAAATTGCCGCGATAATTACTAAGATACCTTTTTTAAGGAGATAATTTTATGGTAGAGAATGAAATACGTTTTTCAAAAGAACATGAATGGGCGAAACTTGAAGGCGACGGTGTGTTTATCGTGGGTGTTACAGATTTTGCCCAAGAACAAATGGGTGATGTTGTTTATGTTGAAATTGACGATATAGGAACACCTTGTAAACAGTTTGGTAAAGTTGGGGAAATTGAATCAGTAAAGGCAGTTTCTGACTTGTATACTCCAGTAGGTGGCCAAATTGTAGAGACAAATGACGAACTATTTGATAACCCAGAACTAGTCAACAACGATCCTTTAACAAATGGCTGGATGCTAAAGATTAAAGTTTCTGATATTAATGAAATAAGTAATTTAATGACTGAACAAGAATATAAAGATTATATTAAAAATTTATAGAGAGAATTATATGAGCCTACAATTTCCATATATAGGGAATAGTGAAATAGAACAACAAGCAATGCTAGATTATTTAGGAATTAAATCTTCAGATGAGCTTTTTGTAGATATACCACAAAAGTATAGAGATGGAAATCTTCCAAATATTCCCACAAGTTTATCCGAGATGGAACTTGTTAATCATTTGGACTCTTTGTCTGAAAAAAATATAGTGACAACTCCTTCTAATTCTTTTATAGGTGCGGGCGCTTATCATCACTATATACCTTCAACAGTTTTTTCATTAGCACAACGTGGTGAATTTTTGACTTCATACACACCATATCAAGCAGAAGTAAGCCAAGGAACACTACAAGTAACATATGAATTACAGAGTTTAATTTCTGAATTATACTCTATGGATGTTGCTAATGCAGGTATGTATGAAGGCGGATCAAGTTTAGCGGAGGCAGCCTTAATGGCATGTCGTTTAAAAAGTAGATATATGGTTGCTTGTTTAAATTCAGTATCTCCAAGATATAAAGCTGTTCTTGAGTCATATTTAGCTCCACAATCTATTCAAATAGAATTTATAGATATTGATAATCTAAATATTCCGCAAAATGAATACGCGTGTTTAATCGTCCAATATCCAAACTTTTATGGCTCAATTGAAGATATGCAAAGACTTTCTGATGTAACACATAATGCTAATTCTTTATTTGTTGTATCAGCTGATCCTTTAGCTAGTGTTATCTATAGACCTCCTGGTCAATACGGTGCAGATATAGTTGTTGGAGAAGGACAGCGACTTGGAGTTCCAATATCATTTGGTGGTCCATATATAGGTTTTTTCTCTTGTAAAAATGAATACTTGAGACAAATGCCAGGCAGAATTGTAGGTAAAACAGTAGATAAAAAAGGAGATACTGCCTTTGTTTTAACTTTACAAACTCGTGAACAACATATTAGGAGAGAAAGGGCTACATCTAATATATGTACAAGTGAAGCTCTCATGGGTTTAATGATTACTATTTATGCAGCAACCCTTGGAAAGTCTGGATTGAAAAAAGTAGCTTTATCATGTTTTCATAATGCTCATTATGCTGCTAACTTACTACAAAACCTCAGCGGATTTGATCTGTTAGCAACTCAGCCTTTTTTTAATGAATTTGTTGTTTCTTGTCCTGTTTCGCCAATAATAATTAATACTAAATTAGCTGAATATGGAATAACCGGTGGCTTAGATGTTAGTGATCAATTTGAAAACTCCATGCTATTTTGTTTCACGGAGTTAAATAACAAAGAATCTATAGATTTCCTAATTCATAAATTAATGCAATTTTGCGTATAAAGGCTAAGTATGAGTGAATATAATAAAATGCCATTATTAATGGATTTAAGCCGCAAAGATAAATTTGGGGTTACAATCTCAGATATTGACGTTCCTCTATCTGATTTACCTGATTCTAAATTATTGAGAGACGATATTAACTTACCAGAATTATCGCAATTAGATGTTGTTCGGTATTTTACAAACCTTAGTCAAATGAACTATGCAATCGATACACAATTCTATCCTTTGGGTAGCTGTACTATGAAATATAACCCTAAAATTAATGATCAGCTAGCATCGTTAAAAGGATTTGCGAACCTACACCCTTTGGTTAATGAAACTTTTGCTCAAGGTTCTCTGGAACTAATGTATAATTTACAAAATTATTTATCAGAGATATCTGGAATGTCTGCTACTAGCCTTTCTACAATGGCAGGTGCACAAGGTGAACTTGCTGGCGTTTTAATGATTAAAGCATTCCATGCGAATAATTTAGATATTACAAATCGAAAAGTTATGCTCATCCCTGATAGTGCTCATGGAACTAACCCCGCATCTGCATCTATGGCCGGGTTTTCTGTTAAATCTATTCCATCGGACAAAAATGGGAATATGGATATTGAAGTTTTGAAAGAATATGCTAATGAAAATTTGGCTGGAATAATGTTAACACTTCCTAGTACCTTAGGTTTGTTTGATAACCAGATTGTAGATATATGTAATATTGTTCATCAATCTGGAGGTTTGGTTTATGGTGATGGTGCAAATATGAATGCTTGGATGGGGCAAACTAAATTGGGTGATTTAGGTTTTGATGTTATCCATATCAATTTGCATAAGACATTTAGTACACCTCATGGTGGAGGTGGCCCTGGGGCAGGTCCTGTCTGTGTAAATAATAATTTAATAAATTATCTTCCTGGACCAATAGTAACTAAAGATAATAATTTTTATAAATTCGAAGAAATGTCTAATTCAATAGGTAGTCTTGGTGCTTTCCATGGTAATTTTGGAGTTTTAGTACGAGCTTATTGTTATATACGAACTTTGGGTAAAGAAGGTATTCCTGAAGTTAGTAAAAATGCAGTATTAAATGCGAACTATATTATGAATAAATTAAAACATGTTTATGATGTAGGATTTAGTAATAGATCTATTTGTATGCATGAAGTTGTTTTTACTGCAAACAAACAAAAACAACATGGTGTCAAAGGATTAGACATAGCAAAAAGATTACTTGATTATGGGTATCATTCTCCTACGATGTACTTCCCACTTATAGTTGATGAAGCATTAATGGTAGAGCCTACTGAATCAGAATCAAAAGCTACTTTAGATAAATTTATTGAGGCAATGCTAAAGATTGCAGAAGAATGTGAATCTAACCCTGGGCTATTACATGAAGCACCACTTACAACTCCTGTTCAAAGATTAGATGAAGCTCTAGCAGCAAGACAACCTAATTTAAAATGGTCTCCAACGACTGCGATGCTTAATGAAAAAGAAAATTGAAAATGAAATTGAAGAACTATTAGCCAAAATTGAAGATAGTTATCAAAATCAGAATAAAAAATTTAGTATCACGGCTTTTATAGCTAATATTAAACAATTAAATCTTTTCAGGTTGATTTTAATAATTGTTTTGGTAATCTTGTTAATTACCAATGGTTTTTTTGTATTCGAAGGGTTGATATTTTTCTCCCTGGTAGGGATTGCATTACTCATAGGTTACATTTTGATAAAACAATATAGCCGCCCAGTTAGGCGGTGGAGAGGAAAAGTTATAAAAGATTATTATCCCCAAAAGAATCTTTTAGATAATATAAAAGATTTTTTTACAAAAAAATAATTATCCTAATAGTCCAAATCCCCGTTTTCTAATTGCAAGGTTTACAAATGTTTCAGATCTTTTAATTCCAGGTGCAGTTGAAATACTTGTCCTTAATAAATTTCCTAATTCTTCAGTAGATGCTACAGCCACCCAGACGAAAATATCAAAAGAACCGGTAGTCAAAGCAACATATTGAGTTTCTTTTAAGTTAGACAAATAATTTGCCACATCATCCATTTTTGCAGGCTCTGATTCTATTCCTATTAATGCTACTGTATTAAAGCCAATCTTTTGAGGATCAGGTATGGCCATTATTTTAACTGTTTCGCTTTGTACTAATTTTCGAATTCTTCGACGTATAGTACCTTCACTTACTTTTAACTCTCTTGCAACTTCAGCATTGGAAGCTCTCCCATTTTCTCTAAGTATTTGTATAATTTTTTCATCTAAACGATCCATATACTCCGCATCCTTTGCTGATAGTTTGTGATTAGTTAGTTGGCCATTGGAATTATACCTAATCCTATTTGTAATAACAATCATGAAGCCAAATTAAATAAGAATTAAGTTAAATACGAATTGGATTTAATACGTAATATAAGGTAATTTTATTATCAAAATTTTGATAATCATAACGATTCTCGCCATGTTTGATATCATGAAGTAATCCATGATGCTGAGTTTTCAAAAAACTCTTTTTTCCAGATAGGTACATCTCTTTTCAGCCTATCTATTACATATTGTGTCGACTCAAAGGATGCTTTTCTATGCGGAGATGAAACTGCTACAATTAAACTTGTTTCATTAACACTAACAATCCCAATTCTATGTGCAATAATAATATCGTTTATTTCCCATTTTTCATGAATTTCTTTTTCAATTTTTTCCAACATTAGTTTTGCCATAGGTTCATAGCATTCATATTCTAATTTGATTACCTTTTGATTTTCAGTATATTCCCGTGTTATTCCTTCAAATATCAAGATAGCGCCAGATGAATTTTTAGATAATTCGTCTTTATAATTATTGTTCTCAAGTTTTTTACTTGTTATATAAATCAATATCCAACCTTTTACCTATCCGCCACTTGCTGGTGGTATAAGTGCTATTTCATCATTTTCATTTATGATATATGTATTTTCTACATATATCATATTAACAGCAATCATAATGCTTTCAAAGTAAGAACTTAAAGCAGGTATTTCCAACTTAATAAAGTTAATAACATCTTCTATAGTTGACCTGTTTGGTATTTCTATTTCCATAGATGATTTATCAGCTATTTCTCTAAGACTTGCAAAGAAAAGTATTTTATTTTTCAATTTTTTACTCGGATGTTGATTATTGGATAAATATACTACAAGTATTATACGATTGAGAATTATATAAATCAAAAATTTTATATATATACTACTGAATTCAAATAATTGGCGTTTATACAATTGCGCTAATGAGTATATTAATTGTCTGGTTTAATTTCATTGCTAAAAAATCAATTAATATAGTAATATTATTTAATCTATATTTCACTAGGAGAATTTTTAATGTTTGAATCTGTTAATTCGAAACCTGATTTTTTAGGATTTGAACATGAGATGTTGAAATTTTGGGATGAAAAAAATATTATCAACAAATACCTTACCAAAAACAATTCTTCAGATAAGACATATTCATTCATCGATGGCCCCATAACGGCTAATAACCCTATGGGGGTGCATCATGCTTGGGGCAGAACTTATAAAGATTTATACCAACGATATAAGACTATGCAAGGGTACGAGCAAAGGTACCAGAACGGATTTGATGGACAAGGATTATGGATTGAAGTAGAGGTAGAGAAAGAACTTGGATTTAAATCCAAAAAAGATATAGAAAAATTTGGTATTGATAAATTTGTTGAATTATGCAAACAAAGAGTCGATAAATTTTCTGATATACAAACAAAGCAATCTATCCGTTTAGGCTATTGGATGGATTGGGAAAATTCCTATCATACAAAATCGGATGAGAATAATTACACTATCTGGCATTTTTTAAAAGTTTGTTATCAAAAAGGCTTACTTTATGAAGGTCATGACGTTATGCCTTGGTGCCGAAGATGTGGGACAGGTTTATCTGAACATGAAATTGTTACCGAAGGTTATCAGGAAGTTGTTCATAAGAGTGTGTATGTTAAATTTCAGCTACAGGATAGCCTAAATGAATTCTTAGTAGTATGGACGACTACACCGTGGACTTTACCAGCAAATACAGCTGCTGCTGTAAATCCAGAATCTACTTATATTAAAGTTCAGCAAAATGAAGAATATTATTATATAGGGAAAAATACTATCTCATTTTTAAAAGGTCCTTTTGACATAATTGAGGAATTAAAAGGTGCAGATTTAATTGGAAGGGAATACATTGGTCCATTCGATGATCTTCCTGTTCAAGAAAATGTTAAACATAGAGTCATTGCTTGGGAAGAAGTAGGGGATGAAGGTACAGGTATAGTTCATATAGCTCCTGGTGCGGGTAAAGAAGATTATGTGCTAGGGAAAAAATATCAATTGGATACAATAGCCCCCATTGATGATTCTGGAGATTACATTGAAGGGTTTGGTAAATTTTCTGGTTTAAATGTTTCAGTTGTAAATGACTTAATTTTCAATGACCTTAAAGAAAAAAACATTTTATATAAGATTGAACAGATTAAACATAGATATCCTGTTTGTTGGAGATGTGGAGAAGAGTTAGTATTTCGTTTAGTTACTGAATGGTTTATTGCTGTCGACCCATTTCGAGAACAAGTAATGGATGTTACTCGTAAAATTAAATGGATCCCAGAATTTGGATTAGCACGAGAACTCGATTGGTTAAAAAATATGGATGATTGGATGATATCTAAAAAACGTTATTACGGTTTGGCTCTTCCAATATATAAATGTGATGAATGTAATAGTTTTGAAGTTATAGGGTCAGAACACGAACTAAAAGAGAGATCCGTTGAGGGATGGGACTTATTTGAAGGTCATTCCCCACATAAACCTTGGGTTGATTATGTAAAAATTAAATGTAAAAATTGCAATTCACTTGTATCTAGGATCAAAGATGTAGGAAATCCTTGGTTGGACGCAGGGATTGTGCCTTATTCCACTTTGAAATACCGATCGGATAAAGACTATTGGAAAAAATGGTTTCCTGCCGATTGGATTTCTGAAAGTTTCCCAGGCCAATTTAGAAATTGGTTTTATTCAATGTTAGCAATGAGTACTATTTTAGAAAATATTGAACCATATCAAACTGTGTTTAGTTATGCCTTAATGCGTGATGAAAAAGGCGATGAAATGCATAAAAGTAAGGGGAATGCAATATGGTTTGAAGATGCGGCTGATGAGATGGGAGTAGACTCTATGAGATGGTTGTATTCGAGGCAAAATCCTGCAAATAACCTTAACTTTGGATTTAATGGTTCTAATGAAGTTAAAAGAAGGTTTCTTATTCCTTTATGGAATGTATATTCTTTTTTTGTGACCTATGCAAATATTGATGGATTTGTCTCAAATACGAACAACACGAATGAATCTACTAATTATCTTGATAAGTGGATAATCTCTGAGCTTAACGAATTAATAGATTCTGTTACAAATAACTTAGATAACTATGATTCAGCAGCAGCAAGTTATAAAGTTGAGGAATTCATAGAACTTTTATCAAATTGGTATGTGAGAAGAAATAGAAGAAGATTTTGGAAATCTGAAAATGATGTTGATAAACACTCAGCATACCAATCTCTTTATCAATGTTTGTACACTTTATGTCATTTATTAGCTCCATTTATGCCTTTTATCACTGATAAAATCTATCAGAATTTAGTTTGTTCTCATGATGATTCTGCTCCAATTAGTGTACATCTTGGTGAGTGGCCTATATCTGATAATAGATTGATTGAAACAAATCTATCTTCTCAAGTAAGATTGACAAAAAATTTAGTCAGTTTAGGAAGATCAGTACGACAAAAATCAGGTGTGCGTGTTAGACAACCACTTTCTAAAATACTGATTTCCGGAGCTTTAATTACAGATAGCGAATTGCAAGATTATATGAATAAACAAATTAGTGAGGAACTTAATGTAAAAGAAGTTGTATTTGATAGCCAAAGTGAAGGTATATTCAAATATATTGTAAATTTGAGATATGACCTTTTAGGACCTAGATTAGGTAATGATGTAAATTTAATAGCAGAAGGTCTGAAAAACATAGACTCAGATATTATAGCTAGAAAAGTAATATCTGAAGGTTATGTTGATATAGAAGGATTTAAGATTGCAAAAGAGGAATTGAATATTCAAATTGAAGATATAAGTCATTATTCTTCAATTTATGAAAATAATTATGTGGTATCACTTGATACAATACTAGATAAAGATTTAATAAATGAAGGAATGGCAAGAGAATTTGTACATAATGTACAAAATATTCGTAAAGAATTAGGCTTTAATATAGAAGATCGAATAACTATAGAATTTCAAACCGATGATGAATTAACGAAAGCGATAGAACAGTTTGAGAAATATATCAGTTCTGAAACTTTGTCTTTATCTATTACCCACTCAAATATAGATAATAGTAGATCAATTGAATCTAATATATTAGGTAAATCAATTAGTTTTTATATCACAAAAGTCAATTAGTTCTTTACTACTATAGCCTTGGTTGCTCTTCTAAAGTAAGTTCAATATTTTGAGTAACTTTATTCCTGACTATAGTGATTTTGATTTGTTGATCAATAGATAAATATCCAGTTTGGCGTAAACTCTGCAATTCTTTTACGTTTCTTATTGGCTTTTCATCAATTGCAATAATAATGTCATTTGCCATAAGACCAGCTTTTTCTGCAGGCCCATTTGGTGATATTGATCTAATTAAAACACCTTCTGTGGCACTTAGGTCCAGTTCATCTATATTTTCAGAATCTATATCTTGTGCTCCAATACCAATCCAAGGCCATATAACTCGACCGTTATCTATTAATTGTTGCATTATTGTATAAGCAGTTTCAGAACTGATTGCAAAGCCTATACCATCAGTACTAGATTCTACATATTTGATTGTATTAATACCCACAACATTTCCATGAAGATCTAATAATGGCCCACCACTATTTCCGGGGTTAATTACAGCGTCCGTTTGTATTAATTGCGTTAAATAAGTGCTATCGATTGCTAATTCTCTTTCTAATGCACTGACTATACCTAGTGTTACTGTAGGTTCTCCTTCTAACCCAATTGCGTTTCCTATAGCAACAACCCAGTCTCCAACACGAAGGTCCATTATATTGAGAACGGTTAACGGTGATAGTCCAGTTTTATTTACTTTTATTACAGCCAAATCCGTTAATGGATCTTGCCCTATTAATTCAGCTTCGGATTGAGTCTCATCATCAAAAGATACAGTAATGGTGTTAGCTAGATCTACTACATGGCTGTTAGTTAGAATATATCCATCTTCAGAAATTATAATCCCACTCCCAGCCCCTTCGCTATCTTGTCTTCCAAAAAAAGTATTTTGTGTGCTACTAATTACAATTGATACAACACCTGGCCTTGAAGATTCAACTAGATCTGCAATTGATGGCAAAATAGCTAAACGTTTAGTTGATGAATTATCATCTGTAGAAATATAAGTATTTGATTTTATAGAATCCTTAAGTACACTTAATTCAAAACGAAGAGTATTAATTTCTTCCGATAACTGTTTATTTTGACTATCATTTGGTTGTTCAGTTAACTCAGGATCACCTGTATCTTTATCCTCATTTGAACGCAGTGAATTACACCCAATGGTAGCCACAGACAATGATAGTAATAAAATTGTAATTATTAATTTATGTATATACATTTTCATTTCTTTTATTATATAAACAGTTTATTTAGATATTTGTCAGGGTCGTTTTTTGTATTTCAAAAAGGTAATCTATTCCTTTTACAGCAAGATTAATTAGATCATTTGTAGTATTTATTGAAAAAGGTTTTTTCTCCGCGGTGCCTTGAATTTCAACAATTTCATGATTGTTAGTCATTACTATATTCATATCTACATCAGCTTTGCTATCTTCTTCGTAGCACAAATCTAATAATATTTCATCTTCTACAATCCCTACACTTATTGCTGCCAATTGAGATTTGATCGGATTATTTTCAATAATATTATTTTGAATCATTTTATCAATTGCATGTTGTAAAGCTACATAAGAACCTGTAATAGCGGCTGTCCTTGTTCCTCCGTCTGCCTGCAATACATCGCAATCTATATATATTGTTTTTTCTCCTATTAATGATAAGTCAGTTATAGCCCTTAAAGATCGACCAATTAAACGTTGTATTTCTTGAGATCGACCTTTTGGTCGGTCTACTGATTCTCGATTAGTTCTTGTATGTGTTGATCTTGGTAACATTGAATATTCTGCAGTAATCCACCCCTTACCTGTTGATCTCAGAAACAGTGGTACTGTTGGTTCAATAGAAACTGCACAAATTATTTTGGTAGATCCAACTTCAATTAATACAGAACCTTCAGCGTATTCTTGTATATTAGTTGAAATGTGAGTTTCTCGTGGATCAGAGTTTGATCTTCCATCTATTCTTTGCAATTAAGTCTCCTTTTGTTCATTATTTTATAATTATAACTTTAAAGCTAAAAAAATGGTATCTTGGATTATTTTTATATTTATCTATATCACTACTGTTTTGTTGTTTGATCAAACATGATATTATTGTTAATCACAGTAGATACCATTTTTCTGAAAGGAACAACAAAATGCCTGAAATAGCTTTTCACAAAGGAGAATTTATGCCTTTGAAAGATGCATCTGTGGGAGTGATGACGCATGCTTTACATTATGGTACTGCTGTATTTGAAGGAATTAGAGGTAATTGGAATCAGGAACATCAATCAACATATATTTTTAAGCTAAAAGAACATTATGAAAGACTTTTAGCAGGATGTAAATTAATGCGGATAAAGGTTCCTTATTCAGTGGAACAATTATGCGCTATTACTAAGGAATTAGTTGAAAAATGTGAATATATAGAAGACGTTTATATAAGACCATTAGCCTATAAAGGAGCTGAACGGGTTGCTTATTTAGATTTAAGTAAGCTAGAAGATGACGGTTTTACTATAGTAGTTGTCCCGCTAGGTGATTATCTCGATACAGAAAAAGCTGTAAAATGTTGTACTTCATCATACAGAAGAATGGAAGATTATATAATTCCTCCACATTTGAAGATTAGTGGTTTATATGTAAATAGTATTTTAGCTAAAACAGAAGCAATAGTAGCAGGGTTCGATGAAGCAATATTATTAAACCAGCAAGGCCATGTTTCTGAAGGTACTGGTGAAAATATATTTATTTACCGTAATGGAATAGTATCTACACCTCCATTGATTGATAACCTGCTGCCTGGTATAACTCGTGATTGTGTTTTCGATATTTTAAAAAATGAACTTGGAATTGACGTAGAAGAAAGAAGTATCCCTCGATCAGAATTATATTTAGCAGATGAAATATTTTTGACAGGTACCGCTGCACATGTCCAGGGAGTGGGATCTATAGACAACCATGATATTAGTGATGCACAGATGGGATCATTAACCCGCGAAATACAATCTTTGTATTTCGATATTGTTACAGGGCGAAATTTAAAGTACAGTCACTGGTGCACAAGGGCATAAACATCAATCAATTAAACTTCTATAGAGGTATGTGATCTTTTCTGCAGTCGAATCCCATGTCATTTCCATAGATTTTTTTAGCCCATTTTGCGAAATTAATTTCGCTAAATCTTTATCGCTAATTAGGAGTTTGATTTTTTCTGCTAATATTTGCGGAGAGTTTGGTATTATTAATAATCCATTTATTTGATCAGTTATAATTGATTCTAAACCAGGTACTTTAGTGCCGATTACTGGAGTATTACATGCCATAGCCTCTAAGGCTACTAATCCAAAACTTTCATAATGAGATGGTATAACACATATATCTGCTGCATTGTAATATAAAGGTAAGTTGGATTGTTCTGTTGCCCCAATAAATACTACATCTTCTTGTAATTCATATCTTTCAATTATTTCTAAGACATTTAGCATAGTTGGATTACTTTGATTATTATCTCCAATAACTAACAACTTTGGTCTATCTTTATAGTTCAATAAATTCATTGCTTCTATTAACACAGATAATCCTTTGATTGGGTCTATTCGGCCAACATATAGTAGTACGGGTTCATTAATTAAACCTAACAATTTCTTAGAATCATTTTTATTTTGTGGTTTAAATAAATCTAAATCTACTCCTGGTTCAATAATTTCCACTTTAGTTGAATTTACATCATAAGAGTTTTGAAGCACATTCATTTCATGTTTAGTTGATACTACTATTTTATCTGCGTTTTTTATTATGGTGTCTTCATAATTTGAACGAATCAATGATTCTTTTTCTTGCCCAGCTGTTTTATTCTTTATTTCTGCTAGCGTATGAAAAGTTGTTATATTATTTATATTTAGGTTTTTACTTAAATTTACCCCAATCATTCCCGACAACCAATAATGACTATGAATTAAATCATAATCATTATTGGTTGTCGCTATGAAGTCCATAATACTTTTTTCAAATTGATCTAAATAGTGATATAATTTATTTTTCTTGATATTAAGTGGTATTGACGATAGATGAATAACTTTAGTTTGCTTTGATAAATAAACTACATCTTCAGTACATTCTCTATGTTTTTTGGTAATTATATCTATGGAAAATCCCAATTTTTCAAGAGCTATACTTAATTTGGATATATATACATTCATACCCCCTGCAGATTCGGTACCTAATGGACTTAAAGGGCATGTATGAAATGATATCACCAATAAATTTAAAGACGATTTATTGGGAATATTATTTTGGATAATCATTTCATTATTTTAATTGTGTAAATTGTTGTATCTTGTGCCCCGAGATGATATTTATAACTTTCATCGCCTCTAAGGAAATCAAAACAGACAAATTCATTTGTAATAGCGTCTTTTAATGTTGTAGCATTAAGCAATAATCCACAACTTAAATATTGGTAGTCTGGGTCAAATCCACTATTGTACAAATAGCGAACTTTATTATAGTCAAATGCTATACATGCCGATACTTTTTTCCCTTCAATTTCCATAAAATAAATACGAGTCCAATTTTGTTTAGATAACTCTGTACAAATATTTTCAAAGTATACTTTCATGATAGGAGTTAAAAACTCTGCTTTATGATGGCCACTCTTCGACATAAGTATAAAAAAATCTTCCATAGCATTAGTGATCTCATTCGTATTTCTTAATTCTTCTATTTTAAATTCCGAATTTTCATCTAATCTTCTAAATTTTCTTCTCAGTTCATGTCGGTCTTTTTTGTTTAAAATGGCTAAATATGAATCCCATTCTTCAGGTAATTGTATTAATGGACATACGTCCTCTGTCATTATTTCATACTTCCAATTATTTAATTTCGATAATTTTTCTAATTCTTCTATTGTTGTTGAATTTTCCCTTACTGAGTTAATTTCAATGATAGTATGATTCATTGATTTAAAATACTCTCCAATAGACATAAAGAATTCACATTCGAATCCTGGAATAACAAGAAAATCTTGATAATCGTATACATCTTTTGAACCGATTAAGGTAAGTTTATTGTTATCATTTAACATAAAAGGGGCAATCCCTATTAATTCATCACCCTTTGATATTTCTAGTATATTAAGAGAATTATTATCATGAAAAATACTAAACCATGTTTTTTGCCATTCTACTGTCTGAAATATGGAATGATTTGGTATAAGTGATAATAATTCCTTCCATTTTTTATTTACTGAACTAAAGCATTCATGGGTTTTTATATTATTCAATTTCCCCCTCTATAAATTCATGATTGTTTCTTTTACAATATCTAATTCCGGTTTGATTTGTATTGGTTTAGTAGTAAATTGCTTTTCAGCTAATTCAGGTTCTTTTAACCCTGATCCAGTAACAACACAAACTATAGTTTTTGATTTTATACTATTTGGATTCTGTGAATTTGTTTTTATTAAACCCGCTAGTGATGCAGCGGATGCTGGTTCACAGAAGATCCCCTCTTTACTAGCTAATAGCCGATATGCTTCTAATATTTCTTCATCTGTAACAGAATCAATAGCTCCCCCTGATTCGTTTCTTGCAGAAATTGCACCCTCCCAACTAGCAGGGTTACCTATCCGTATTGCAGATGCAACAGTTTCAGGTTTTTCCACAGGCACTCCACTAACTAGTGGAGCTGCTCCAACTGCTTGATATCCCATTAATTTAGGTAATTTTGTGGATTTCTCATATTTTAAATATTCTGTGAATCCCTTCCAGTAAGCTGTTATATTGCCAGCATTTCCTACTGGTATGAATAAAAAATCGGGAGCATCACCTAGCTCATCAATAATTTCAAATGCAGCTGTTTTTTGGCCCTCTATTCTATAGGGATTAATTGAATTTACTACTGTTATATTATTATCTTTGGACAATTCGCGAATAATTGACAAACCTTGATCAAAATTCCCATCAATGCTAATTATTTTTGCACCGTAGGCGATAGCTTGAGCTAATTTGCCAGAAGCAATATTGCCATTAGGAACAATGACAATAGTTTTTAAATTGAATCTAGCCCCATAAGCTGATGCCGATGCACTAGTATTCCCAGTAGAGGCACATGCTATTATATTACTATTCGATTCTAATGCTTTTGCAATAGCAAAAACCATTCCTCTATCTTTAAATGACCCGGTAGGATTGCACCCTTCAAATTTAAAGTATAAGTTTTCACACGCAAAACTTTTTACAATATTTGTCGATTTTATTAATGGTGTTTGACCTTCCCCCATAGTAATAATTGGTGTTTGGTCACTTAGGGGTAAATATTTTTTATAACTTTCTATGACGCCACGGTTCATTAATACACCAGTCTGAAATCAAATTATTATTAAGCAAGCTTAAGTTTAGCATAAACTTATATATCTTAGTAGGTTTACTTTGAATTGATTACACGGCTTATGAAAGATTTTCAATTCTAATAAGAGAATCAATTTTTTTAATTTCATTAGATTTTTGAATTTCAGTAATAGAAAGATTGAGATTTTGTACAATTGCAGGGTGAGTTATCATTACCAATTCAGCAATATTATTTGGGCGATTATGAGTGGTTTGTAAAACAGAAGCGATACTTATGCCATGTTTCCCCAGAATACTTGCAATCTCTGCTAGAACCCCTGGTTGATCTTTAACAGACATTCTCATATAAAATGAAGAGCTAGTTTGATCATTATCATTAAATTGTATAGTCGCATTGTTGGAATTTTCAAATGTTTGATAATTATTGTTTGAAATATTGTTTGCGATCGAAATAATATTTCCTAAAATTGCACTTGAAGTAGATTTAGGGCCAGCACCTTCCCCATGAAAAATAATATTTCCAATAGGTTCTCCTTTTATTTCTATAGCGTTATACACACCTTCAACTTTTGCTAATAGGTGTTCATTAGGTATTAAACAAGGCTGTACTCTTAAAGATACATTTTGGGGAGTTAATTCACCTACTGCTAAAAGTTTTATACTATAGCCTAAATCTTTTGCATATTTAAAATCAATTGTAGCCAGATTTGTTATACCTTCAACATGAATATTTTCTATTGTTATTTTATTATTCAATACAATGGATGCTAAAATAGATAATTTATAAGCAGCATCAATGCCATCAATGTCACTTGATGGGTCTGATTCAGCATATCCTAATTCTTGTGCTTGATTTAGAGCATCGTTGAGACTTTGCTCACCTGTAGACATATTAGATAAAATATAATTTGTGGTACCATTAATTATTGCATTAATCCGTGTAATTCTGTTAGCTACCAAGCTTTCACGTAATGGCTCAATTATTGGAATACCAGCTCCAACACTAGCTTCATATAATAATTGCACAGAATTTCTGCTTGCCTCTCTTAATAATTCATAACCATATTTTGACATGATAAGTTTATTAGCTGTAACTACATGAATATTACGTTTAATTGCTTTATTAATTATTTCAAGAGCAATTTGATCTCCTCCAATTAGTTCAACAATAAGATTTATTTCAGAATCTTCTAATATATCTTCGGGGTTGTTAGTAAGTATATTAGAAGGAATAAAGTCAGGTCTTTGCTTATCAAGATCATTTACAAGTATTTTGGATAAGTTTATTTCAACGTTGTTTTTTTTGTTTTGAAAAATATCTTTGTTGTTAATAAGTTGGTTTACAACTTCTGTTCCTATTGTACCTAATCCAAGAAGCCCAATATTCAATTGGTATTTTTTCATATTGATAACCTAACTAACATATTGGCTAATTTTATCTATCATCCATTGATAGTCCTGAGAATTGAAGTCAACCCGAACATTCAAATTGTCTCTCTGTTCATTTAACCAAGAATTTGTAGCGTTAATTTTTAATATGCTAGCCATTTTGTCTTGCAAGGGTTGAGGTTCTGGTCCTTCAGTCACTTGAACAATAACAGAACTTTGGTTTGTTAGTATTGGTTCACTAAAAGTATTTAATTCCATAGAGAAAATTGTTGAATCTAATTCAGGGAAGGCATCTTCTGGTACCCACCCAACAAGTCCATTGTCATCTGCATAAGTGTCATTTTTCATATATATTCTTGCAAGTTGATTAAAGTCTGCTCCTGTTTGTAATTGTTTGTATGCTTCTTCTGCCATTGTAAGATCGCTGAATTTTATATACTTTAGGTATACAGAGTTGGCTATTGTTGGAATTCTGTCACCTAAGTAATTGGTTAGTTTAGTTCGTAACAGACCCATTTGGATTAAATCACGGTATTCTTTATCAGAATACTTAGTAAGGTTTAAGTAACTTTTGTATATTTCAATAAACTCTCTATCTAGAGCATCTTTGTCAGACTGATCACTATTAGATATATTTGGATAATGAACATTTCGGATTTCTTGATCTATTTCTTCACTAGATACATATAGATTGATAGTAGGGGTAGTCTGGCGTAATAGTTCTTCATCTGTCATTACGTTTAATGTTTCAAACGGAAGAAGTGAAAGTTTTAATTCTGATCCATATACAGCTGACGCAGCAGCATTTGCTTTTGTTCTTTTTAAAAGCTCTCTGAGTTGAATTTCTGTGTTTCCAACCGAGATTACAATTTTATTCTCGGGTATTATATAGGTCCAATAATATCCTACACTCGGAATTAATATTACTAACATCAACAGAACTATTGTGAAAATTACAATAGGAAGAGTTCGTTTACTTGATTCTGTTTGTGATAACCGATGTTGTTGTCGCAAAGTTAATCGGTTTTTAGATTCATTTCTATTGTTAGCCATTTTTAACTAATATCTGTTCGAATAATTTCTATTATTTGGACGTCGTTCTCGTTCAATAGGATTAAAAAGAACATGCTCAGCTGCAAAAGGAAGTAATGCTATTTCGCGAGCTTTTTTAATTTCTCTAGTTATATAGGTTTGGCATTTTGAACATGTTCCAGTTTTTCTTCTAGGTTCAATCTTGCCTCTATCTGAAACATATTTTTGCAAGACCTTAGCGTCCTTATACGTAAATATAGATGATAAATGCCTTCCTTTACGTTCATGGCAAGGTTGACATATTTTGATTCTGTTAAAACGGTTGCTAGGTCGTTTTTTGTTATTTGGACGAGGTCTATTCTGTGTTGTCATTCTGTATACTCCTAGGTGTTAATTAAAAGGGTAGGTCATCAGTTTCTATTGCTACATTTGAATCATTTGATTCCAATGTTGATGGTTCATTTTCAGAAGGTTGAGAAGGATTTCTATCAAGAAATACAACGTTACTAGCTACTATTTCATTTCTATGTCGAGTTTGTCCATCCTGTCCGTCCCATTGTCGACTCTGCAACCTTCCTTCTACAAAAGTACGTCTCCCTTTTGCAAGATATTGATTACATCGCTCTGCTAATTGATTCCAAGCTACAACTGTAAACCATTCTGTTTCTTGATTTCGTTCACCATTTGCAGATGTGTAAGAACGGCTTGTAGCAATCCTGAACGAAGTTACAGGATTGCCATTTGGGGTATATCTCATTTCTGGTTCTGTCCCAATGTTACCAATTACCATTATTTTATTGAACATACCAACTCATCCTCCTGTACAATTCAATCAACTTTATCAATCTTTCACGGTAAGTAGATGACGTATAACATCTTCATTGCCTCTTATATTTCCTTCAATTACATTAACTTTTGAAGGGTCAATATTAACTAATGATGAAATGTAATTGCCTTCTCGGAATTTATCGATAGGGTATGCTAATTTTCTTATACCCCATCTATCTAAATCTTCAATAGTTCCTTCATTAGACTTTATTAATTCAGATATATTATCTATGATTTTATCAGTATTTTCTTCGTCGATTTCAGGACTAATTACTATCACTAGTTCATATTGTTTCAATTCATATTTCCTTTTTACTCAATTTATATTGAAGCAAGATTATAGCATGAAATTATAAAATACGCATAATCTTCATAAGAATTTTAATAATAATCAATTGAAATATAAAGTAGATTATTAAGGATTAATAAGTTGAAACTAAACTTTTTATTTCTTTTATATGATTTGGTGTAGTAAAACAACAACCTCCAATAATGCTAGCTCCATTATCGATCCATTTACTAACTTCAAGAGCATATCGTTTTTCGTCAATAGTTTCGCTTGCGTCCCTTTGAGATTGTCTGGGATTAATTTCCATCTTATTCGTTTCTGTTTTATCTTTAACTAATACGGAATTTCCATACCCACCTATAGGTTTATCTGTAAGATTACGTAAATTCACAATTCCAGCAGTTATAAAATTTGCACCACAACAATTAATAAGATAAGCATCAGCTTTTAGTGGAGTTAATGCATTAAATGCTTCACTCAAAGTTTCGCCACTAGGTAACATATTTGCTCTATTCCCGTGTAACGTCCAACTCACCCAAGTTTCTATCCCAGTAGTTAGTGCAGCTTTTAGAGCAGTTTTAGATTCAAGACTACTAGACATAGTTTCACAAATTATTATATCGACATTGTTTTTTAATAATGATGATATTACTAAATAATTTTCATACATCTGATCTTCATCTAACAATAAATCAGATTGATAGCTTGTTTCAAGAGGGGGAAGTGATCCTATTATTCTTACATTTTTACCTGAACGCTTTTGTGCATTCTTCGCAACTTCAATTGATAGTAGAGTGAGTTCTTCTAGTTTTGTACTTAGTTTGGCTCTTGATAAGATTGGTTGAGTTAGAGCGTAGTTATTGATAATTATGTGATCTGCACCGGCCTGAATATAATCATAATGGATTTGTTCAACAACTTCAGGGTTGTCTATCAGTACCTGAGCGGACCAAATTGACTCAATACTTGAAGGTAGCTCATACCCGCGTCTTTTAACCTCTGTGCCAGTTCCTCCATCTAAAATGATAAGATTTTCCATACATATTCCTCAAAGCGTTCAATTAAATTTTATGTAATAATGTATATTATATAACCTATTACTTATTCCAAGGTTGATTTAATGATTAAAACAATATTTTTTGACTTTTTTGGGACATTAGCCAAATTCCACCCAGATAGAGAAGAAATACAAATACAAGCATTAAATAAATTTGATATAACAGCATCTCCACAACAGATTAAATATGGATATAAGTTTGCCGATTCATATATGGAGAAAATCAATTCAAGTAATAAGCCTATATCATTAATGGAACCTAATGAAAGAATTAATTTCTTTAGTGAGTATGAATTATTAATTTTAGATAACGCTGGAATACAGGTAGATTTAATTACTGCACGAAATATATGGAAAACCGTACAACAAATACCATATGGATTTAAATTATATGATGATGTCATTCCCGTGCTATCGCAATTATATACCAATGGTTTTAATTTGGGCATTATCACTAATATGGGCAAAAGCTTATATGACATTTGTGATCAGTTAGAAATATCTAAATTCTTGTCATTTATTATCACTTCAGAAGAAGTTGGAATTGGTAAACCAAGCCCGGAAATTTTTCAATCTGCTCTTTCAAAATCAGATTGCGAAACACATGAAGTTATTCATGTAGGGGATTCTTATGACTCAGACATAGCTGGTGCGCTTTCTTTAGGTATTAAAGCTTTACTGATTAATCGTGATGAAGAACTAGAAACTACAGCTTATAGTTTAGTTATTAATCAATTGTATCAAATTTACGATTATTTATAATTCCGAAGTATTATTTTATTGCTCGAACTCTTTGTATAAACGAAACAAAAGATGTGATTGCAATAAATACCATTGAATAGATGAATTGATTAATAATTAACCCTATTATTAATATTAGAAGTCTTTCTGGTCTAGTAACAATCCCATTATCTTTTGTTTGTATACCAAGACCTTCTCCTCTAGCTCGAGAATAACTAACTAGAAATGATAATCCTAAAGTTATTATTGGTAAAATTGCCCAATCATAATTCTCTTTACTAATTAATAGAAATGTAGCACCAACATATATACCTAATTCTTGTATTCTGTCTATAACAGAATCTAAAAATGCTCCGAAAGTTGTTTCTTTATTGTATTTGCGCGCTAATGATCCATCAAGTAAATCAGCGATGGCTCCAAAGATTAAAAATAAAGCAGCTAATAAAAAGTTATCTAGAGCAATAAATAGCGCGGCAATCCCTCCAAGAATTAATCCAAAAATTGAAAGCATATTGGGTGTGATTCTTAGTTTGTGAAATAAGGTGGTTATAGGAGTTTCTATTTTATTAAGTAAGTTATTACGTATATATGATCTAAAGCCCATATTTAGCCTCATCGTAGCAATTAAGTATTTTGTCCACCAAAATATTCCAGTCAAATTTTTGTACTGTATTTAGTCCATTTTGCGAAATTCTATTACGCAAATCTTTATTTAGTATTAGAAGTTCTATAAAGTGATATATAGATGATACAGAATTTGGTTTAAATAAAAAACCATTTTCACCATGATCAATTACATTTCTGAATCCGGTTATATCGGAGGCTACTACTGGGAGGCCACTTGCCATAGCTTCGGCGAGAACTATTCCAAAGCTCTCATTTCCAGTATTAGGAGCACAGAATAAATCAGATGTTTGAAAATACATTCTTTTTTCAAATTCATCAATTATTCCCCCTGTTAATATAATATCTTCGGATTCTATTGATTTAATTAATTTCATGCTATTCCTGTCAGGTTTACCAGGGCCAATGATTATTAAACGGATAGCATAAGTTTTTTTAAGCTGAATATAGGCTTCAAGAAGGTATTTTAAGCCTTTTCTTTTTTCTAGTCTTCCTAAAAATAGAATGTTGAATTTGTCATCATTAAACTGAGTTAGTAATTTAGACTTTTGTGAGAGGAAATTTAGGTCTATTCCGTTGGGAATAATTCTGTAGTTTCCAGGAAAATGTTTATCAACATATTCTTTAGCTGATAAAGAAACTGCAATTTTGCCATCTAATTTGTTTGCAAATTTAGATAAATACCATTTAGTTAAGTAGTATTTATAATTACTAGTATTATAGGCATGGAAAGTTCCAATATTGATAGATCTCGAATGAGACAGAATTCTAAGTGGTATTGATGGCATTAGTGGTTCGTGCAAATGAATTACATCAAAATTTTCTTCATGTAATATTTTTTTGATCTGTTGATTTTTCCAAAATTCGAGTGATATTCTAGCAATGGATCCAGCTGCTTGAACTGAAACAGGTTTGCCAATAGATATCATTTTGTTTGAATCCCAATTCTCCAAATTACTTGAAGGCCCAAGATATTTAACTTCGTGGCCTCGTTTATTTAAATATTTGCCAAGTTGGAAAATATGAGAAACCACACCTCCAGGATAATTTAAATCATAAGGAGACACTTGTGCGATTTTCATTGTTAGTATTATTCTGGAGTTTTAATAAAATCCTCAACCATTTGATGAGCTTCGTCATCAGTATATTGAATTGGAGGGGATTTCATAAAGTAGGAAGATGGACCAGTTAGAGATCCACTCATACCTCTATCGAGAGCAATTTTACAGCATCTTACTGCATCAACAACAACACCAGCTGAGTTGGGGCTATCCCATACTTCTAATTTCAATTCCAAATTTAGTGGGACATTCCCAAAAGTGGTACCTTCGATTCTAATATGGCACCATTTTCTATCCTCTAGCCAAGGGACATAATCACTAGGTCCCACATGAACATTATCTTTCCCCAAATCATACGGAAGTTGGGATGTTACAGCATTTGTTTTTGATTCTTTTTTCGATTCTAATCTTTCTCTTTCTAACATGTTCATAAAGTCAGTATTACCGCCAAAATTCAATTGATAGGTTCTATCTACACGTACACCACGGTCTTTAAAAAGGTTGGTTAGAACTCGGTGAGTAATAGTTGCGCCAACTTGCGATTTGATGTCATCTCCGATAATAGGAACTCCTGCTTCTTTAAATCTTCCTTGCCAATATGGTTCTCTTCCTATGAAGACTGGGATGCAGTTAACTACGCCTACTTTTGCTGCCAGTGCTTGTTCCATATACCATTTTGTTGCTTGTTCGGAACCTACAGGAAGGTAATTGATTAACACATCAACTTCGCGATCTTTGAGTATACTTGCAATTGATGGCATTGAATCTTCAGGATCTGGAGCTTTTTCAATAACTTCAGATAAATACTTGCCAATACCATCATGTGTCATTCCCCTCTCAACTGTAACACCTGTTTTAGGAACATCATGAAATACAACAGTATTATTCATGCCTGACAATATAGCTTCTGATAAGTCTTTACCAACTTTAGTTTTATCTACATCAAATGCAGCAACAACTTCTATGTCTCCAATATGATAATCCCCCAAAATAGGGTGCATAAGGCCCGGGATAAATTCATTGTCATCTGCTTCTCTATATTTATGAATACCTTGAACGAATGAAGAGGCGCAATTACCTACTCCAACTATGGCTACTTTGATTTTGCTCAATTTGGCATCCTCTCTTTATATGATCTCCTTTACATTAATAAAATATTAATAATAATTGGGTCACAACAGCTTGCTATGATACCAGTTAGATACATTGTTAGCAAGGTTTTATGATATGATGGAAACTATTTTAATCATTCAAATTTAGGTGAATATTATGAGTAGTCAAAATTTAGCATATATGAGTATTACCCAGTTGTCGTCTCTTATGCAGAATTTAGAAGTTTCTCCTTTAGAGGTAGTACAAACTTTTTTGACAAGGATAGAAAAATATGATTCTAAAATTAATTCATTTATATCCATTTTTGCACAGGAATCTTTAAATGAAGCTAAACGAATAGAAAAATTGTTTTTAAACAAAGAAATTGTTAGCCCAATGCAAGGAATTCCAGTCGCCCTTAAAGACATTATATATACTAAAGACCAACTAACTACTAGTGGTTCACGTTTATTTAAAGATTTTTATCCGAGTTATGATGCTACAGTAACTACTAAATTAAAAAATGCCAATGCAATAATTCTTGGAAAAACTGCTTTATTAGAATTTGCGATGGGTGGCACAATGTCTAACGAATACTTTGGCTCTACATATAACCCATGGAATTTAAAACATTTCCCAGGCGGATCTAGTAGTGGGTCTGGCGCATCAGTGGCTGCCGGGTTAGTCACATGTGCGTTAGGTACTGATACTGGAGGGTCTGTCAGGGGTCCGGCACATAATTGCGGAATAGTTGGGTTAAAGCCAACTTTTGGTCGTGTGAGTCGATATGGGGTTGTGCCTTTGAGTTGGTCATTAGATCATGTTGGCCCAATGACCCGTACAGTAACTGACTGTATATTAATGCTCGAAAGTATTCATGGGTTTGATAACAAAGATCCATATTCTATTTCGATGGATTCAATAAATATAGATATAAATTCCAGTTTTAATTTACAAGGTAAAACGATAGGTGTGTTTACAGCCTTTACTCAAGACATTTTGAGTAAAGATGTTGAAACAAATATGAAAAAAATGTTAGAAATATTTAAATCTTTAGGAGTCAATATTATTGAATTTGGTTTAGAGGAACTTAGTAAATCTGATGCACAACAAGGACCAATTTTATACGACATAATTGTAGGGCCAGAATCTGCAGCTTATCATTATTCAAATATGCAAACCAATCTTGATGAATATGGGACGCATCCTCGTAGACGTCTCGAGGCAGGACTTCATGTACTAGGCCATCAATATGTGAATGCTCAAAGACAAAAAAGATTACTTACTGAAAAGTTTAAAATGTTTTTCAATAAATGTGATGTAATAATTTCTCCGGCTAATTTTATGGCTGCACCAGTATTGGATGATTTGATTCCTGCAGAAGATCCAGTTCGTAACGCTATTCGTCGTAGCTTTACCAGTATATTCAATCTTACTGGTTTACCGTCTTTAGTTGTTCCAATAGGGTTCGACTCATTGGGGTTACCTATGGGATGTCAAATAGTAAGTAACCACTACCAAGAAAATACTATATTTGAATTTGCATTAGAGTATGAAAAAATTGCTGATTGGAATAAACATTATCTAAATATTGAAGAAAATTTATCCTCCTCCTAAAGCAGGAAGAAAATGGACTTCACTATCTTCACCAACCTTTTCTAAAACACCTATACTACCTACATTACCATCTATAATAACTGACAATCCAGGCAGTATATCACCTTCATATAGTATAGCTTCTGATATTCCAGGGTGAAGTTTTTCTAGATTTGCTACAATTGCTCTAATGCTTGTTCCTTCAACTGTGGCACTCCCTGAATATCCTGTAGCTTGACGCATTTCTTGATTAAACCAAACAATCGCCATAAAAGACTTTCTTATTTAGTACTTTCAATTGCTTCAAGAACCCTGATAGGATTCATAGGTAATTGTGTTAATCTAACACCAATAGCTTGCTTTATTGCATTTGAAAGTGCTGCAAGTGGTGGAACAATACACACTTCTCCAACTCCACGTACCCCATATGGATGACTTGGATTTGATACTTCAACAATTACTGTATCGAGCATTGGTAGGTCTAGGGCAGTAGGCATCCTATAATCGAGGAAACTTGCATTCATCATGGCCCCTTCTTCATTATAGAAATATTCTTCGTTTAAAGCCCAACCAATTCCTTGTGCAACACCGCCTTGCATTTGGCCTTCTACGTAAGTAGGGTGGATTGCTTTTCCAGCATCCTGTATTGATGTGTATCGTAGAATTGTAACTTTTCCAGTATCAGGATCTACTTCTACGTCTACTATATGAGTTGCAAATGCATTCCCTGGTGAGCCAGGACTTACTGTTGCTCTTCCAATTATTGGACCACCTGTCGCATTAAGTTTTCCTGCTAACTCTTTAAATGACATTCTTAATTGAGAATCAGAACTGTGTTTCAATTCTCCGTTTTCATATTCTACTTCATTTGTTTGTACATCCCAGATTTTTGCTGCCCGTTCTATCATTTGCCTCTTAATATCAAGCCCTGCTTCATAACATGCAATACCCGTTTTAAATGCCACACCACTCCCACCAGTTACAGAGGTAAAACCTATAGTGTCAGTATCTCCAATGGAAGGTTTGATATTTGCGGAATCAATCCCTAATACTTCTGCCAATTGCATTGAGACAACAGTTCTAGAACCTCCGATATCTGGAGAACCTTCGACAAGATTTATTGTGCCATCAGCTGTAACGCTGGCAATTGCACTTGATGGACCACTTCCGTTAAACCAAAACCCGCTGGCTATTCCTCTACCTCTATAAGATCCTTCAAGTTTACTCTTGTAATGATCATGTTCTTTTGCTGCTTGAAGAGTTTCTAGGAATCCTATTTTACTAAATACTGGTCCGGTTGCTTGCCTGGATCCTTCTCTTGAACCATTCATGGCACGAAATTCCAGAGGCTCTATCCCGAGTTGTTCAGCAAGTTCATCAACCGCAATTTCCATGGCAAAAGCAGCAGTTGGGGAACCGGGTGCTCTATAAGCAGTTGATTTTGGTAAGTTAGTACAAATGTCATAACCTTCAATATGGGCATTTGGAATTTCATATGGAGCTGTCATACACCTAGCACCTGGAAGTACTGGTGACCCAGGAAATGCTCCTGAACCATAGTACAATTTTGCCTCAACAGCAGTGATTTTGCCATTAAATTTCGCACCTAGTTTTACTTTTACATTAGTTGCCGAAGTCGGCCCAGTACCTTCAAAAACTTCAGTTCTCGTTAGTGTAATTTTTACAGGAGATCCTCCGGATTTTTTTGAAAGCATAGCAGCAATAGGCTCACTGTAAACTATTGTTTTCCCGCCAAAACCACCACCAATTTCCATTTGAATAGATTTGATTTTGGATTGAGGAATTCCTAATAACATTGCTGTTAAATCTCTCATGGCAAAATGGCCTTGGCTACTTGTCCACATTGTTAGATATCCATCTGCACCCCATCGAACGGTACTTGTTTGAGGTTCAATATATCCTTGATGTACGGCTTCAGTTTTGGTTTCTTTTTCGACAATAATGTCAGCTTCTTTAAAACCAATTTCAATATCGCCTAGCCCGAATTCAAATTTATTTGCAATATTTGTCTGTTGATCCTTTGGAAGATTATCTGCACTCACTCCACCCGCACGTATTGTGGTTGAGTGAATTGTGACAAGTTTTTCGTGAAGTATAGGAGCGTTAGGTTTGATGGCTTCTTCAGGTCGCAGTACAGGTTTAAGAACTTCATAATCCACTTTTATCAACTCTAAAGCTTGTTCTGCAATTAATTTTGACGTTGCAGCAACTCCTGCTACAGCGTGTCCTTTAAATAATACCTTATCTTTTGCTATACAAAAGTTACTTAAAAACATAGGATTTTGCATTGCCCCTTCACCTAAATCTACTGCCAACCCATTAAGATTAGGGAAGTCTTCAGAAGTTACTATGGCAGTAACCCCTGGTAATTCTAGTGCTTTACTCGTATCAATTTTATTAATTATTGCATGTGCATGTGGGCTTCGTAGTATTTTTCCGTGAATATAACCAGCAGGATGTACATCTGCAGAATAATTTGCTGCACCTGTTACTTTGTCAGTTGCATCATGGCGTTTAACTCTTTTGCCAACAGTTTCGTATTCTGTTTCAGATAAGACTATATTTGACTTATAATCAGGCTTTAACACAAAGTCCCCCTTGATATACTCAATTTAGATTAACATCAATTTTATTTCTAACGAGCATATTGTACATGACTTAGTACATTAATAAAATAGTTTCAAGCTTTATTTCTAAGTGTATTTTTTATAGATTTTATAAATTCAGAGAAACCCATTTCCCATTTATATTTTTTTGCAAGAATTAGGTATGGGATAATTAGTGTAAAAATGACAACAAAAATTACATCTGCCCACGTGATTCCTGTTTCTTCAATACGAACATCATAAAAAAGCGCGGGAGTAGTGATAACAGAATTTTGTGTGGTTATTAACAGGAATACAAATAAATTATTTGCTAGATGAAACCCGAAAGGAAGTTCTATCCCATTTCCCTTAATGGCAATAAGTGCCCATACTGTGCCTGTTGCCAGTAAAATTACTAAATATTTCGACATTCCATATGCTGTTTCTGGATTAGCCAAATGGGCAATCATAAATAACCCACCTACAGTGAGTGACAAAATGATAGAATTTTTTGTAAACAAACCTAGTCCTTGTAAAAAATATCCTCGAAAAAGTATTTCTTCAAATCCAACTTGAACTGGTGTAATAATTATTGCAATACATATAAATAGTATATAGTTTAGCAATGAAAATTCTGGATTAAATTGTAAACCCAAAGAACAGTTTACATTTTGATCTAATATGTTTTGGCAATTAGCACTAGATAAAGCCCACAGTGTAAATGGTATAGCTGAAATTAGGAATGATATTGTCATTGCAAATATTATGCGATCATATTGAATAGATTTATATCCAGTAATAAATGACCGCAAAGATCTTTTATGAATGTATTTTGCAACAATTGCAAAAGCAATGAGTCCGAAAAGGAATGCAGACATAATAATAATGAAATTCATGCTACTGTATGGTATGTTTTCACCTTGAAGAAATTTCCCACCATCCGGTGAAAGGAATATAGGTATTACTCCTAAAATTTGCCAGCCAATAAAAATTATGACTATACCCGATATCCAATGTAAAAAAGTATTATTGTGACTTCTTGCTAAAGTACTGAATTCATTATTTATTTGCACGAAACTCTCCAGAAAAAATAAAAAAGTAAGATTGTTTCCTTGTTGAGATAAAATGGCATTATTTAATAGTATTATTGTGTTATCCTAACACAAATATTTTACAAACTACCAGTATGGAGGGTTTAAATATGAGGCTTGGAGAAGGTTCTTTTCAATATGATGTAGTCCCTAATTGGGAAAAATTGCCGGAAGAATATCGTTGGGATGAAGTAGGAGGGGTTGGAGTTGATTCTAAAGATAATGTATATGTGTTTAATCGTGGGCCTCACCCAATGATAGTTTTCGATAAAAATGGAAACTTCTTATCCTCATGGGGGCAAGATTTATTCATTCGTGCTCATGGTATTACTGTTGGCCCAGATGACATGTTGTACTGTACTGATGATGCTGACCATACAGTTAGAAAATGCACAACTGAAGGGGAAGTATTGATGACAATTGGTGTCCCAGGAATACCTTCTCCATATCAAAGTTCAAAGCCATTTAATAGATGTACCCACGTTGCATTAGACCCTGAAACACAAGATATATATGTTTCAGATGGATATGGGAATTCAAGTGTGCACAAATTCACTTCAAAAGGAGAACATTTATTTTCTTGGGGTAGTGCTGGTACAGATCCCGGCCAATTTAACATCCCCCATAATATTATTACAGATAAAGATGGTTTGGTTTATGTTGCTGATCGCGAAAATATGAGAGTCCAAATTTTTGATAATAATGGTAAATATATAGACCAATGGAATAATATGCATAGGGCTTGTGCTTTGTGTATAGATAAAGATCAGACCATATATTTAGGTGAAATTGGTTCAAGTGGTGCAGTGAATCGAGAATTGCCAAATATCGGGCCCCGAGTCAGTATTTATGAAACTAATGGCAATTTAGTAACAAGGTTAGGGACTGGTTATGGCTTAGATAATGGGCAATTTATAGCACCCCATGGCATTTGTGTAGATTCACAAGGAAACATTTATGTTGGAGAAGTTACAAAAACTGAAATGGGTCATGATTTCAGAAAAGAATCTTGGCAAGGTGATTCACCATCTAAAGCTCGTAGTTTGCAGAAACTAGCAAGAATATAAAAGGAGACTATAATGGCTGATTTTACTAGTAATTATTTTCAATCAAATGAATTAAATCTACACTATATAAATTTTGAAACCACAGCTAAAAGACCTTTAATCATGCTTCATGGAATGAGAAGTTATGCACAAGCATGGAATGATGTGGCAAATGAATTAACCAATGATTTTGATATTTATGCATTAGATCATAGAGGAAGAGGTGAAAGTGATTGGGATCCTAATAGAAATTACTTTACCGATACTTATGTAGACGATTTAACAAATTTTGTAAATATTAAAGGTTTTAACAAGCTTTCTTTGATGGGGCATTCAATGGGCGGAGCAAATAGCATTGTATATGCATCAAGAAACCCCGAAATAGTTGAAACTCTTGTGATAGTAGATATTGGTCCACGCACAGCAACCTCAACTGGAGGTGCCCGTATTAATCAAGAATTAAATAACACCCCAACAGAATTTGATAGTTTAGATGAAGTAAAAATATTTTGGAGAAAACAGAGACCCTCTATATCTGAACATGCGTTGAATGAGAGGGTGAATTATACTATTAAACAATTAGATTCTGGTAAATATGGATTTAAATGGGATGTGCATGGCATTGCTAATGGTCGAATCAATGGAATTCAACCTGAAATAGATATGTGGGATTGTGTGAGAAAAATTCAATGCCCTACGTTATTGATTAGAGGGGCAAATTCAGATGTTTTACAATCTGATGTGGCAATTGAAATGATAAAACAAAATTCTAATATAACATTAATTGAAATTCCTGAAGCCACACATTATGTTCATGATGACCAGTTAGATCTATTCAATCAGGAGGTTAATTCTTTTTACCAAAAAATCTAAGATTAATTATGGAGAAATATATGATAGAACAATCAGCTATTGCTAAGAATTTATTTGAATTAGAACTTTTGAATTTTGACAATCAAAAAGTTTCTTTAAATAAATATCGTGGTAAAAAGCTATGTATTTTTATGTGGGCATCTTGGTGAGTATGTAGAGGTCAACTGCCAGTTTGGCAGAAAACATTCAGGGAATTATTCACTAATAGTGAAGAATTACAGTTTTTATCAATATCTGTAGATGCAATTTATCATGATAAAGCAAAGTTTTACCATGAATCTGCAAATGCCGAATTTACAACTTTAATCGATAGTAACAACGCTCTCAGTAAATTGATGGGGTTTAAAGTAGTTCCCAATTTATTTTTAATTGATCAATTTGGAGAATTGGAGTATTGGAAATTTGGGAAAGCAGACATTAGAAACTCATATTATAAAAATCTTGTAAAATCTTGGGTGGGTGGGCATTTTCAAAATGTTAATCCTAAAGATAAATTTAATAATAGAGAGAATGAAAATCATCAATTATCATTAGGTAAATTTAATGAATATGTTAATGATGGCAATATAAACATAACAGATGTTCGGAATCAAGAATTAGATAACATGCTTGTAAGAAAACAGCTATGGGCTAAAGAAAATCCTGAAAAATTTTATCAAGGAAAGATAGATGCTGACTGGCAAAAAGATAAGATTAAAAAAGGAATTTAAAAATAATATTTTCATAATACAATACAATGCTTATTGATTATGTTATAATGCTCAAGTTTCATTTGGCCCGGTGGTGTAGTTGGTCTAACATACCACACTGTCAATGTGGAGATCGGGGGTTCGAATCCCCTCCGGGTCGCCATTTATCAAATAGTCTCCATTAACGTTTTAAGGAGATAGATATGACATTACCATTACAAGGTATAAAGATTATTGATATGTCCCAAGTATATTTTGGTCCTGGAGGTGCAGTTTATCTTGCAGATCAGGGTGCTGATGTCATAAAGATTGAAACTTTGAGAGGTGATGCGATGCGTCATCGCTATACAAGCCCTTATTTAACAAAATGGAATTTGAGCAAACCTTTTTTATCCTTAAATAGAAATAAAAAAAGTATTTCACTAGATATTCGTACCCATGAAGGAAAACAAATAGTCTCAGATTTATGTTCTACAGCAGATGTGTTTATTCTAAATATGCGCCCAGGAACTGAAAAACAATTTGGATTAGATTATGAAACCATTACTAAAATTAATGATAAATTAATTTATGTTTCAATTAGCGGTTTTGGTAGTGAAGGACCTGACGCCAGTTTGCCAGGGTACGATATTGTTTTGCAATCTAAATCTGGAGTTTTGTCGTTAAGAAAATTTCCTGATGGTACACCTGTTCCATACCCAATTATGTTTTCTGACATGTCTGGTTGTATGTCTCTATCTTATTCAGTAATGCTTGCTTTGTGGGATCGTGAGAAAACAGGTAAGGGACAAAAAGTTGAATGCTCTCTACTTAATCAGGCTTTAGCAATGCAAATGCAACAATTGATTTGGGTTGAAAAAGATCAAGGTGATTTGCCGGGGAATACCCCTTCAGCCATGTCCTCTTGTTATCAATGTTCTGATGGTATATGGATTGCGATCGTTGTTATGGAGGCTAATCAATGGGCTGGACTTTGTAAGGTGTTAGATTTAGAACATATGATAGATGATCCTAAATTTAACTCCTATCAAGGAAGATCCGAGAATGCTTTAGATCTAGGAGAACTTTTGGGAGGTATATTCCCAACAAACGATAGTTCGTATTGGATAACTAGATTACACAATGAAGGTATACCTTCATCAATAGTTCAAGAAAGAGATGAACTATTGGTAGACGATCAGATATTATCTAATAAAATGATAGTATCTGATATACATCCTCATGTTGGTAATCTGAGCTATGTAATGCCACCATTTAAAATGTCTGATCATGGTTATATTGATTCAGCTCGACTACCTGCTCCATTATTAGGAGAACATACAAAAGAAATATTGCGAAGTTTAGGTTATAAAGAAAAAGAAATACAATCATTGATAGAGAAAAATATTGTCCGGACTGATAGTGAATGATTAAGTTGATAAGTTTTGTCCTATAACTAAACTAATTACAATCATAAAACTTATAACACAAAGTATTGTTAAGCCTACTTTAGGTCCAACTTTTAGTACATCTTTTATATCTACACTTAAACCGATAGCTACCATAGAAACAACGAATAAATATTTTGATGTTTGGCGTATTTGGTCTCCAATATTTTCAGATATTATATCGCTAGATCGTAAAAGTGATAAAATCACAAATCCTATAACAAACCAAGGAAAGTAATTGAAAAGGGAAAATGCTGTAGAGTTTTGGTTAGTTATTTTATTTGAATTTGATGAAGAAAAGTTCTTAATAAGCTGGACTATGATCACTAATGGACCTAAGAGTATAATTCTTGTTATTTTTACTACAGTTGCAACAGATGCAGCGGTAGCACTTACAGTTGCTGAAGCTGCGTATACTTGTGCTACAGCATATACGGCCATCCCTGCCACTATACCATAGTGGTATTCTGAAATACCTAAGTTGCTAAATAGTAAAGGTAATAACATAATTTGAGCAGCACCAAGAACAGCACTTATACCAATCACTGCACTAATATCAGTTGCGCTTGCTCCTATAATTGGTGCCATAACTGCAACTGCCGAATTTCCACATATTGAATTTCCTACACCAATAAGAGTTGCAATCTTTTTATTCAGTCCAAGGATGATATGCCCCACTAGATAGGCTATTATCATACTTCCAGTTACACCAAATAAAATTAGTAAAAATAATGGAAGACCAGCATTTAATATATCAGGTAAAAATATACTGGCTCCTAGTATCATAACGGAAAATTCAAGTATTTGTTTGCCAGCAAATTTTGAACCAGCATTATACCAAGTGGAAGTGGGGGAAATATTTTTATAAATAATGCCTATAACTAAAGCTAACAAAAGGCCATCAATTAATAAATTATGTATTTGCTTACTTACAATAAATATAACACTTCCTATAAATAAGCAAAGTAGTAGTCCTGGCCCTAGGATTTTTATTTTTTCTTGATTTATCATACTGAACATCGATGTATTCTATTATTTGCGAAGTTTAGTTTCAATATGTTTATCACTTTTTAAAATGACCAATTGCTACTATTCTATTTTGTACTACAATATATCTATAAGAATACTTGTTAATTTAGTAAAGAGGGAATAATTGGAAAGAGTAATAGTTACTGGTGGTGCTGGATTTATTGGATCACATATCGTTGATCGGTTGATTTTGAACGGTTTTGAGGTAGCAGTTCTTGACAATATGTTATCTGGATTTAAATCAAATATAAATCAAAAAGCAACTTTTTATGAGATCGATTTATATTCTGATGATTTAGATGTAGTTATAGAAGAATTTAAACCAAGTTTAGTGTATCACCTAGCAGCTCAAAGCAGTGTTTCTGTATCTGAATCAAACCCAAACAAGGATGCAAATATAAATATTTTAGGTTCTCTGAATTTATATAAAGCATGTAATAATTCAACTGTGAAAAGAATTATTCTAAGCTCTACGGGTGGAGCTATTTATGGCAATCAAAAAATATTACCTTGTTCTGAACAGAATGAACTTAATCCTATTTCCCCGTACGGTGTTAGTAAATTAGCATCTGAAAAATATTTGGAAGTGTTTTCTGAATTATATGGTTATGAATATACAATATTAAGGTATGGTAACGTCTATGGTCCTAGGCAAAACCCATCTGGAGAGGCAGGTGTTATATCAATTTTTGCAGGACTTTTGCTGAATGGAGAAACAGCAAAAATATTTGGTGATGGTAGTCAGGAAAGAGATTATATTTATATTTCAGATGTAGTTGATGCAAATATATTAGCTTTAAATTCTACAAATAAATCAATTTATAATATTTCAACTGGTCAAGGTCTATCTGTTATAGAAATTTTTAATCAGATTAAAAAAATTACAAAATCCTCTAATAATCCTATTTTTATGCCTTCAAGAAAATCAGATGTTAATAAAATTATTTTAGATAATACAAAAGCTATAAATGAATTAAAATGGAAACCGAAAATAACTATAGAAAATGGTATTTCTAACACAATTAATTATTTATTAGAAACTTTATAATTACTTCGGTAAGCTTTTCTCCATCATGTTTTGAGCTTGATTTAGTGCTTGTAAGATCAGTGCATATTACAGGTATTCCATACAACTTATCTTTTTCTCCTAAATGGCTAGTAAATAATAATTCAGGAAATGAATTATTATTTGAATTGCAAATTATATGTGAAAGATTAATTTGTGTATGTTTTTGAAAAGTAAGTATATGGTCTTGAATTGAAAAATCTTTAGTTTCATTTTCATTTATTAGATTACTTATAAATATAATAGGCTTTTTTGAGGCATTTATACATTCTGTAATTCCTGGAACTAAGAAATTCGGTATTAAACTTGTATAAAGACTTCCAGGTCCAATTATTACTGCATCACATTTTTCAATCGTTTCTATTACCTTTGGGTTTAATGTAATATTTGTAGGAGTGACCCAAATATCAATTATTTGTTCAGTATTTTTACCTATAATTGATTCACCAGATAATACCTTATTAGATATAGTTCTTGCATTAAGTGTTGCCTCTGGATTATTTGATATGGGTATTACATGTCCTTGTATGTTTAGCAATAACCCTGCTTTTTCTACTGCATCACTGAAACTGACTTCTTGTTCATTCAGAGCTGTTAAAAGTAGATTGCCTAAATTATGATTATATAACGCTGAATCACTTTTAAATCTGTAATTTAATGTATACTTATACTCATCAGGTAGGTTTGAAAGTGCAATTAAGCATTTACGTATATCGCCTGGGGATGGAATATTAAAATCTTTTCTAATTTTACCAGAACTACCACCATCATCTGTTGTAGTAACAATAGCAGATATACTATCAGTATGTGTTTTAAGGCTTTCAAGTAAATTCGAAAGCCCTGTACCTCCTCCAATTGTCACAATGTTTTTACCTGGGAACATTTTAAGCCTTAAAGTTATATAAATATTGCATCACAATTTAATATAGAGGTATCATTAATGTTATGACAAGTCTTAATACAACAATTATAGCAATCGATGGCCCTGCAGCTTCTGGGAAAACAAGTGTAGGCAAAATTATTGCCGAGAAATTAAATTATAATTTTTTAGATACAGGTATCATGTATCGAGGTATTACCCGTGCTGCTTTAGATGCACAAGTTAATTTTAAAAACGATTCTGCGATTATTACTTTTTTAGAAAATATAGACTTACAGATTGTTTTTGATGAATTCCAACAATTAACAATTTTACTAAATAATAATGATATCACTAAGTTTTTACATACAATTGAAATTGATCAAAATGTATCATATTATTCATCATTTAAACTTATTAGGGAATTTCTTGTAACCCAACAGCGAGAAATAGCAAAGCAAAAAAATATTGTTATGGTTGGCCGAGATATAGGTTCTGTCGTTATTACGAATAGTATAAAGATCTTTTTGACAGCCTCACTTTCAGAACGTGCAAAGAGGCGTCATAAAGAATTAACTGATACTGGTATAGAGATTGAATTATCTGATATTGAATCAGATTTAGAATTACGTGATGAATCTGATTCACAGAGGAAAGAATCACCATTAACTATAGCAAGTGATGCAACAATTGTTGTAAGTGATGGTATGGGATTGGAAGGGGTAGTGAATTTTATTTTAAATAATATCTTATCGAGAAAATTATGATCTATAATTTACTTATACTTATTGGGAAGATTTGTTATTTTCTTTTTGCTAAGGTTACTGTGAATGGCACAGAAAATATACCCAAAAGAGGTGCTGTGTTGATAGTATCTAATCATATGGCATATTTAGATCCACCAATATTAGCTGTTATGCTTCCAAGAACATTATATTTTGTTGCTAAAAGAGAATTGTTGAAATATAGGATTACTGCCTGGGCAATGCATAAAATACATGCTATTCCTATTCGAAGATTTGCTTTAGACCGTGAAGGGCTAGAGAACATTTTTCAACATATTGATAAAGGTAAGGCTATTGGTTTTTTCCCAGAAGGAACTCGTAGTGGTGCATCTGGGCTTAAGAAAGCAAACCAAGGAGCAGCATATATCGCTTTTAAATCAGGAGTTAAAGTTGTGCCTGTAGGTATAGTAGGTACGGATAGAATCAACTCATTTTTAAGAATACCTTTTCCTTTTTCTAAAATCGTGGTAAATATTGGAGAAGTAATTGAGTTTGATCAGAGAGAAGACCTTAATAAAGGCACCGAAGTTATTATGAATAAAATTGCCGAATTATTACCAGAGTCATTAAGAGGTATATATAAAGGATAAGTTATGTGCGGAATAGTAGGATATTTAGGATATCGAAATGCGCAAGACGTTATAGTTTCCAGTTTAAAAAAACTTGAGTATCGTGGCTATGATAGTTGTGGTTTAGCTATTTTAAATACTGAAAACAAAATCGAATATATGAAAACTGCAGGAAAAATCAATGATCTTAAAGAAATGTTGGAGGAATATAGAATATCAGGTAATTATGGAATAGGACACACACGTTGGGCAACGCACGGCAAACCTGATGATAGAAATGCTCATCCTCACAGTGATGGAGATTCATCAGTATGGATTGTCCATAATGGAATAGTTCAAAATTATCAAGAATTAAAAACTGAATTACAATACAAAGGGTGTAAATTTAAATCTGAGACCGACAGTGAAATAATAGCATTTTTGATTTCGGATTTATTAAAACAAGAATATTCCTTTATTGAATCTGTAGAAAAGACTGCACAAATGATAACTGGATCTCATTCAGTATTAGCTATGGCAGATAAAGATATGCGAAAAGTAATAGGTTTCAGAAAAGGTCATGCAGGTGGGTTAGTTGTTGGTTATGGAAATGATGAAATGTTTATAGCAAGTGATATGTCTGCAATAGGGGAGTATACCAATAAACTAGTATATCTAGAATCTGATCAATTGGTTATCTTGGATGATAACTCCGCTTCATATAAAGATATTGGTGGTGGATATTTTGAACCTGATCATAGCTTTATTGAGGTTCCTGAGACTCATTTTAGTAAAGATGACTTTGATCACTATATGATAAAAGAAATAATTGAACAACCAAGAAGTATTTATAACAGTTTAAGTAATAAAATAATATTCAATGACGGCAAAATAGAATTCGAAGACTTTATTTTGCCAAATGATTTTACAAAAGATATCAACAGGATAATTTTGACTGGTATGGGTACTAGTCTTTATGCATGTGAAGTTGGGCAATATTTTATTGAAAGCCTAGCAAACATTCCATGTCAAACAGAGGATGCTTCTGAATTAAGATATAAAGATAGTCCAATTGATGAAAATACATTGCTTATTTCGGTTACTCAATCTGGTGAAACTGCAGATACGTTAGGAGCAATGTTTTTATTTCAAACTAAAGGTTGTAAACAAATACTAATTTCGAATTCTGTCGGCTCTGCAGCAAGTAGGATTGCAGATATCGAAATAAATATCAATTCAGGAATCGAAATTGGCGTAGCTAGTACAAAATCATTTACAGGATCAATTTTATCATTATTATTTCTGGCGATTAAATTGGGTACTGATAAAGGTACTTTATCAATACCTGAAGCTGAATCTTTAATTCTCGACTCTACAAAATTACCAGACCTGATGAATCAAGTGGTCAAAATTAATCCTCAAATAGAAATGATGGCTAAAAAATACTCTAAATATAATCATTTCCTATATTTAGGGCGAGGACTTAATAAACCTGTCGCATTTGAAGGCGCACTCAAACTAAAAGAAGTAAGCTACATTCATGCTGAAGGATATTCGGCAGGACAAATGAAACATGGCCCAATTGCCTTAGTTGATAATAATATTCCAGTTATAGCTATGGCACTAACAGATAATTATTACGAAAAAATGAGAAATACTATTCAGGAAATTAAGGCGAGAAGTGGAATTTTAATTGGGCTTGTAACTAAAGGAAATTACGACTTAGATGGATTAATAGATGATGTAATAGAGATACCAGAATGTCCTAAGTATTTAACACCTTTCTTAACAATAATACCCTTACAACTATTTTCTTATTATATTGCCTTAGAATTAGGTTATGACGTGGATCAACCACGTAATTTAGCTAAAACGGTTACTGTGGAATAAAATTACTAAAGATTATGTTGTAATTGAATTGAAAAAAAATCAGACGAGTGATGATACAATTGGGCAAATTTCTAAATATATGGGGTGGGTAAAAGAAAACTTAAATAATGAAAATGTAAAAGGTATAATTGTTTCAGGCAAATATGATGAGAAGCTTTATTATGCACAAAAGACCGTACCAAACATCGAGTTGTTTATCTATGAAGTTAATTTCAAATTAAATGAATTTAGGAGAAATTAAATTATCATGGATTTTACTTATAGCGAAACACAACAATCGATTATTGAAGCTATCAAATTATTAATGAAAGACTTTGATGATGATTATTGGCGAACTTGTGATAAGGAAGGTACGTTCCCACATCAGTTTTATGATGCGGTTGCTAAAGGTGGTTGGCTAGGTATTGCTATGCCCCAGCAATACGGTGGATCAAATCTTGGTATAAGCGATGCAGCTGTGTTGATGCAAACAATAAGTGAATCAGGTGGCGGTATGTCAGCAGCTTCAAGTATTCATATGAATATTTTTGGACCACATCCTATAGTCGTACATGGTACTGAAGAACAAAGATCTCGTTGGTTGCCACCTTTGATACAGGGGAAAGAAAAATGTTGTTTTGGAGTAACTGAACCAGACGCAGGACTCGATACTGGGAGTATTACCACAAAAGCTGAGAAAACCGAAGGTGGTTATATAATTACTGGACAAAAAATCTGGACATCTACTGCTCAAATTGCCGATAAAATTATGATATTAGTAAGAACTACTCCAAAAGAAGAATGTGAAAAAAATATTGATGGACTAACTTTATTTTACACTGATTTTGATAGGTCAAAAATTGAAGTTATTGAAATTGATAAAATGGGGAGAGCTGCAGTAGATAGTAATCAAATATTTATCGATGGCTTGGAAGTCTCTGAAGATGACCGTATAGGTGAAGAAAATAAGGGATTTTATTATTTATTAGATAGCCTGAATCCTGAAAGAATATTAATTGCGGCAGAAGCTTTAGGAATAGGCAGAAGCGCTTTAAATAGAGCGGTGGATTATGCTAAGAATCGTATTATTTTCGATCGTCCAATAGGCAAAAATCAAAGTATACAGCACCCTCTTGCTGAAAACTGGGTCGAATTAGAGGCAGCTGAATTGTTAATTTTAAAAGCTGCATTTCAATATGATAATGATCAAAATTCTGGAGGGCTTGCTAATGCAGCAAAATATTTTGCTGCAGAGGCTGCGTTTAAAGCTGCAAATCAAGCAGTTATGACATTAGGTGGTATGGGGTATGCAAAAGATTTTCATGTTGAAAGATTGTTACGTGAATCAATGATTCCACGATTAGCACCTATTAGTCCACAAATGATATTAAATTATATTGCTGAGCGTATACTTGGTTTACCTAAGTCATATTGATTGGATTAATTATGATGGATAATATTACACACGCATTACAAGGGATTAAAGTACTAGATCTAAGTAGGGTTCTTGGTGGCCCCTATGCAACACAGATATTAGCTGATCATGGTGCTGAAGTTATAAAAGTAGAACCAGCTGATGGTGATGAAGTTAGATATTGGGGGCCTCCTTTCAATGATGGTATTGCAGCTTACTTTATTAACCTTAATCGTAATAAAAAATCTATTTCGATTGATTTACGTCAAAAACAGGGACAGGATATTATATTAAAACTATTAGCTGAATCAGATATATTAGTTGAAAATTTTAAAACCGGCACTATGGAAAACTGGGGATTGGGGTTTGATGATGTACTGAGTAAAAAATTTCCAAAACTGATACATTGCCGTATATCTGGGTTTGGTTCAGATGGTCCATTAGGTGGATATCCTGGCTACGATGTTATTATTCAAGCGATGTCAGGTATGATGTCAATCAATGGCATGCCAGATAACGGTTCAGTTCGAATCGGTTCTCCTATTGTTGATATGGGTACCGGATTATATAGTACAATAGGGATATTGATGGCTTTACAAGAAAGGCATTTGTCAGGATTAGGCCAATTTATAGATATGACACTTTATGATAGCGCTATTGCTCTCATGCACCCTCATAATGCTAACTTCCTTTTATCGGGTGTGCCTGGATCTGCTACTGGAAATGATCATCCGAATATTTCCCCATATGGTAAATATAAAACAGCTACAAATGAGATTGTGATAATGATTGGAAACAATAATGGTTTTAGTAAACTATGTAATGAATTAGGCTTGCAAGAACTTTCTGCAAATCCAAAATTTAGAAATAATGCTGATAGGGTAAAAAATCGTGCTGAGTTGAATGAACTGATTCACCAGGCATTAAAGGAAGTAGATGGATCTGAATTTTCAGAAAAATTATTGGCTGCAGGAGTCCCTGCTGGGCCTGTCAGGAATATAAAAGAAGCTTTAAACCATCAACATACAAATCATCGGAATATGAAAATGTCTCACAATAATTATGAAGGTATATCATCACCAATAAAATTTAGCCGTTCAAAACCGTCAGGAGTGCATACTATTCCTTCATTTATAGGCCAACATACAAGAGAAATTTTAGAATCCATTGGGTATGATCAAATTTCCATTGAAGATATGATTTCAATAGGGGTGGTCAGTGAAGTAAAAGAAGAGGATAATAATACTTAACATTAATATATAGTTTTTCCTCTTTATTATAGGATTGATATGAATTACAATATATCTTGATTAATTAACATGTATTTGTTGGGAGACGTGGTATGGATCCAAAGAAAATAGGTATTTATTTTAGTGCAAATGAAAGTAAAGTTGTACGAATAACTTCACCATATTGGTTACCTGAGGAACCAGAATGGATTATGGTTACTAATGAACCAAATGCTACTCTTTTAGCTGTAAGAGATTTGATTGTAGAAAAAAGTTTAGCTTCTGATGCTTCAGATGTTACTTGGGGCAGTTTGCCATTAAAAGATTAGTATAATCTAGCTTTTTTTACCATACGTTGTGTGTGGTGTTCCAGGTATTAGAGAAAAATGTGTGTGAATTGCCAGCCAGTCATTTTCAAATTTCTTTAATATGACTGTTGCTCTACCGGGTCGATCAAAAGAGTTTCCATTTTCATCAAATCCAACTGATCTCCATGGAATAATTCCCCAAGCTAGTTCACTATCGCCATCACAAATTAGTTTTTCCATTATAAACGTAAAGTTTTCTATGTTAGGCCAGATGTTTTTCCACTGTTCTTCTTCTAAGTCGTTTAGGTTAGTGACAAGATCTACTTTTGTCCCAAAAGAACATACTGAATTTGAGACAAGTTTCTTTGCAGCTTTATAATCTCGTGATTTACAAAAGTTACCAAATTCAGAAAACCATTTATATAATATATCGTGATAATTTATATTTAAATTCTTCTTTGCCTTATAACTATTCAATACTAGTAGTTTGATTTCGGTTATTGATATATCCTTGGGAAATACGGTCAATTACAATTGCTAGTACAACTATTCCTAAACCAGAGATTACTGCGTCTCCTTGTTCTAATTGACCCATAGCTAATAAAACATCAGCTCCAAGTCCTCCAGCCCCAACCATAGCTGCTATAGTTACCATCGCTAGAGCCATCATCACGGTTTGATTAATACCTGCCATTATTGTGGGAATAGCCATAGGTATTTGTACTTTTGTAAGTAATTGCATAGTGTTTGAACCAAATGCTGTGCCAGCTTCAACTACGGCAATATCAACTTGACGTATACCAAGGTTAGTAAGACGTATACATGGCGGGATAGCATATAAAACAGTTGCAAGAATAGCTGCAACATTACCTAGCCCAAAAAACATAATTCCAGGGATTAAATAAACAAAACTTGGCATTGTTTGCATACCATCAAGGATAGGCTTAAGAATTGATTCAAATCTGTTATTGCTTGCAGCTAGAATCCCTACAGGTATTCCTATAGATACCGAGAGTAATACAGCTATACTCATAATAGCAATAGTTATCATAGCACTTTCCCATAGATTGAAGCTTGCTAGAAGTAGTAATGCTATACACGAACCTATTCCTACATTTCTAGTTGCAACTTTCCAACCAATGAATGTAATTGCCAATATAGTTACAGGCCATGGAACCCATATTAAAAAGTCACGAATTTTTCCAACTAATATTTTTATTTGATCACTAACCCAGTCAAACATCCAAGAGTAGTTTATGACAAGATAGTCAACAAAATCATCAATCCCGTTTGTAACAGGTGAACTGAAATTAATAGGGAAGTCAGTTGCTTGATTAATTTTCAAAAAATGAATAAGCCAAGAAACACCCATTGCTAAAGCGAAAACAATAACGCCAATGATGTATTTTATAATAGTAGGTGTTATTGGAACAATTCCAAACAGAGAATAATTTTGTTTTTTTGTAGTGGTACTCATAAATATGTAACAGTATTTTTTTAAATTGGTTATTGACTATATTCTTGACGGGCACTTAACGCCACTAATTCAAGTATTTTTTCTTGAGGAACAATTCCAACAAGTTCATCTTTACTATCAACAACAGGTATTGGATCTCCTGTTTCTAAAACTAAGGGTATCATGTCTTCGACAAGACTTTCTGGAGTTACCATATATCGTCTGTCAAAATCTTTAGAAGTTGGTTCTATCATTATATTGCTTACTGAAGTCACTCGTGTTTTTGGAATATCAAAAGTAAATTCTTCTACAAATGAATTTGCTGGATTAGTAACAATCTCTTCAGGTGAACCTATCTGAGTAACTTCTCCATCCCTCATTATTGCTATTCGGTCACCTACGGTTATAGCTTCATCAAGATCATGGGTAATAAAAACAATAGTTTTTTTGATAGTTTGTTGTAATTTTTTCAATTCAATTCGCATTTGTCTTCGTATTAATGGATCTAACCCGCTAAAAGGTTCGTCCATAAGAAGTATTTCTGGGTCTACTGCAAGAGCTCGAGCAATACCTACTCGTTGTTGCATACCTCCACTTAATTCAGAAGGATAAGAAGATTCCCAACCAGATAGACCTACAAGATCTAAAACTTCCATAGCTTTTGCATTACGGGTTTCTTCATCTATTTTTTGAACTTCTAAACCATATGCTGCATTTTCTAGAACTGTTCTATGGGGGAATAACCCAAAATGTTGGAATACCATAGCAACTGTATGCCTTCTAAAGTTTTCTAATTCTTGGGTATTATATTGCAGAATATCTTGGTCATTTATGAGGATTGAGCCAGAAGTTGGCGCTATTAGTCTTATTAAGGCTCTTACTAGAGTTGATTTGCCACTTCCCGAGAGCCCCATCACTACAAATGTTTCGCCAGGATTAATTGAAAGGTTTACGTTTCGGAGAGCTACGACCTGATTAAATTCATCTTGAATTTCAGATCGACTTTTATTTATGTTATCAGGTTCAAAAACAATTTCAGGATTGTTGCCAAACACTTTCCATAAATTCATTATCTCGATATTCGACATAAAGTACTCTTTTCTTTTTAAACGGTAAAGGCTAGCAGTATTAGATAGCTGTTTATGCACAAATAAAAATGCAATAGTGTGTGGGTGAATAAAATAATGGGGGGATATACTTAAAAGCTATTCAAAATTTCTTAAACATATCCATCACTAAAAACAAATCTAATAACTATTCATTTTGGTTGGTTGCTAACCAAAATCTCCATTAAGCACAGTCTCAACCTCCTTAAGTGGGATTTAGTACAGATTAACCAAACAGATAAGTGAAGTCAAACATATTAAGAGGTATTCAAACCTGTAAAGTTTATTTACACACTTATTGGTATAAATAAAAAAGAGGGGATCGAAATCCCCTCTTTTTCTATTCAGTTTTTCAAACACGGGTTCTTTATGCAGATAAAGAAGTAAGAATCAAATCTTTTGCATCTGCAGTTACCCAACTTTTCCAACCCTCATTATTATTAAGATACCATTTTGCAGTATCTTCATATGGAACATCGCTAGAATCCTTTATTTCAGCATACTGACCTTCAGCAGCAAGCTGGTTTGTGGCATTCCAATCCCATTTTTCTAAGAAAGCTCGTAATTCTTCATAGCCTTCACCTTCATAATCAGAATGTAGTGCTATCAAAACTTCAGCAATAGGAAACCCGCAACCGAGTTTTGGATCACTATCAGCACATTCAGATGGGTCTGGTTGTTCTAGAACTCTCATATCGTTCTCATTAGCTAACTTTGTTGGGCCCCAGTAGTAGAACAAAAGAGGTTCTTTTTTCAGGTAGGCTCCTTCAATTGCAGCATTAAGTGCACCCATTGTTCCAGGATCCCGAAGATCTACATGGTCCTCAAGACCATAAGCCACTACTTGACCTTCATTAACTCCTCGGCATGCCCACTGTGCCATACAACCGTATAGTACAGCTTTTCCTCCACTATCTGCTTCAGCAAATAATTCCTGATATTCAGGCTTTTTCAAGTCCTGAACATTTTTCAGGCCAGGGTTAGCATCCTGGAGATATCCAGGTATGATAAACGTGCTTTGCCAGTTATCTTCCAAACTGTTACCTGTGGAAAAAACCTGACCGTCTTTAACTGCGTTTGCCCATGCTTCTTTTTGGTTTGGTATCCAGATTTCCATTGAAACATCAATGTCACCTTTAATCAAACCTTGAAACAATGGTGTAGTTGCACCGTTAATCTGGTCAGTCTCATAGCCGTAGCCTTCGTCTAAAATGTATCTTGCGACTGCAGTTTGTACCAATGCGCTATCCCAGTTAAGACCTGCGAAAACTAATGCTTCACCTTCGCCTTCCAGTCCTCCACCAGTTACCGAATCAGTTGCATCTTCAATAGCATCACATGCCGTGAAAACAACAGTCGAAATTATCATTATGATTGTTAACATAAATATATTTTTTACTTTCATAATGACCTCCTCTCGTTAGGTTGCCCATTATTTCATACGAATCATCCTGCGTCAACTTCATTTCCATGTTTTTTCAAGCTTTACCCTGTCTATTTTATTAAAATTTACATGTATTTTATATATGAATTTAGACCTTTCATAAAAATTACGTAATTATTAACAGTTTTAAAATTTATAGTATATATTAAGGTATATTAATAATAAAAATACACTGAAAGATCAAAGTTTTTAAATGAAAAAATATAAAATACTTATCGTCGAAGACGAGTTAAATATTGCTGAATCGGTAAAGTTAAATTTACAATCTGAAGGTTATGAAGTTGAAAATACAACTGACGGACAAATGGGATTACATTATGCTAGAACATTGAAACCTGATTTGATCATTTTGGATGTAATGTTGCCCAAATTAGATGGATTTGAAGTTAATAAAATAATTCAGAAAGAACTTTCCATTCCTGTTATTTTCTTAACAGCAAAAGCTGACGAAATTTCCACTATTTTAGGATTAGAACTCGGTGCTGATGATTATATTTCAAAACCATTTTCTATGCGAGAGCTTATATCTCGAGTAAAAGCCGTTTTGCGACGTTCAGAAAAAATAACAACCAACTCTATAGCACAATCAATACCTAATGATATTACTACACATGGAAAATTTATATATGATAATCTTGAGCTAGACTTGGACGGTCGACGACTTCTTAAAGATGGTGAACTCATACATTTGAAACCAAAAGAATTCGAGGTGTTGGTTTATCTTGCTCTAAATAAAGGTATTGCAATATCTAGAGATAAATTGCTTGACCAAATATGGGGAGTAGACTTCTTTGGGGATAAGCGTACAGTTGATGTCCATATTAGGTGGCTAAGAAAAAAAATTGAATCGGATTCAGAAAATCCAAAACATTTAATAACAATACGAAATATTGGGTATCGCTTCGATTAGCTAAGAAATCATGAAAACTTTCATATTTATAAAATATATACACAGGCTAACTGTAGTTTCTTTTTTAAATCTGTTTATGTCATTAATTACTTTTTTATATAGTCTAGCTTTTGCAGACACTTCATTATTCTTAATAGTTCCATTGATTTGGTTAGTGTTATCTATCCTTTCTCTAATATCATTGTATTATTGGTATAGACATTTTCGATATAGCGACATGCTGTTCTCGCAACTGCCTAATATAGCTTTAGATTTTAATGAAAGTTATTCGACTCGAAATCTTCAAGATTTATATTTAACTGCTCCAACTCAAGAACTTATTAGTCTATTAGCCCCAGTTCGTTCACTAGTAAATAATATACTATCAATGGTTTACAGCTTTAAATTAGAACAAAATACTTTAGAAGCTCTCCTGGAATCTATGTCTGATGGCGTATTACTCGTTGATCGTGAAGGGCGTATCCTTCGAATGAATTCTGCAGCATCCAAGTTACTTGATGTCAAAAACGATAACTTGGAATCAAACCAGAGTTTTATGGGTGTGGTTTTTGACCATGAACTTGCCAATTTGGTAAATATTGCATTTGAAAATGATCAAACTGTTCAAGATGAAATAGAATTGTTACACCCCAATAAAATTATGGACGCCATTGTAACTCCCGTACAAAATTCGAATAATAAAGAAGTAGTGGTAACTTTACATGATTTAACCGAAATTCGACGAATTAATACTACTAGAAAAGAATTTGTAAGTAATGTTAGCCATGAGCTAAAAACACCTCTTACAGCTGTTAAGGCAATGATCGAAACAATGGAAAGTGGTGTTTTGCCTAAAAACAGGCAAAAAGAATATTTTGCAAAAATTAATAATGAGATTGATCAAATGGCAAATATCGTAGGGGAATTATTGAAACTCTCAGGTATTGAACGTGAAAATTATCGAGATAGTTTTGTTACGGTTGATATTAATATACTTATTGCTAATGTGTCTCAAACTTTCGCTGATATTATAAAAAAGAAATTAATTAATATTGAATTAAATCTTGCACCATCATCGTTAATAATTAGTTGTAACGAATATCATATAAGAGAAGTTATTTCTAATTTGATAGATAATGCAACAAAGTTTACTTCAGAATTTGGAACAATTACTTTGACTACCAAATTATCAGATCATTTTGTAATAATTCGATGTGACGATACTGGTATAGGTATTGCTCAAGAAGACATACCTCATATTTTTGAGCGATTTTATAAAGTTGATAAATCTCGATCAAATGCAGGAACAGGTCTCGGTTTGTCTATAACAAAACACATTCTTGATAATCACCACGCAAGTATAGAGGTTAATAGTTCTCTTAATAATGGTTCTGCGTTCATAATCACGTTACCTCTTAGTGAATCGAATATTATATCTTGAAAAGATTAATATTAATATGTTCATTGAATTTTAATAATTTGTTAAAAATCACCTAAGTTCAATTAGCCTATAATCATTTCTGTAAACAAATTTGATAAATCGATTATGATGGGATATATGTTTAAAAGCTCGAAATTCTCTAGAAAATATTCAACACTTAAATCTTTATTGATAATTTCTTCAATGTTGATGATTACTGGTGCTTGTGAACCGAATGAAAAAGAAAAATCTGGACTTGTAGGTGTTATTGAAATTGATGGTTCAAGTACTGTTTATCCAATTACTGAGGCTGTTGCAGAAGAGTATCGAAAGGTCGAAAAAGATGTTCAAGTGAATGTTGCTGTATCGGGTACTGGTGGAGGATTCAAAAGATTCTGTCGAGGTGAAACAGATATTTCAAATGTATCTCGAGCTATCAAAAATAAAGAACGTAAAGTGTGTAATGAGAATAATATTGATTATGTAGATTTAACAGTCGCGCTTGATGGTCTTTCAGTAATGGTTAGCCCAAAGAATTACTTTGTTGAATGTTTAACTATCCAAGAATTAAATTCTATATGGAAACCAGAATCATTAATAACTAACTGGAAAGATGTTAGACGAGGATTCCCAGATAAGAAACTTCATCTTTATGGTCCAGATACAGATTCAGGAACATTTGATTACTTTACTGACGAAGTAAATGGTGATGAAGGTGTTTCAAGATCAGATTACACCGCATCTGCTGATGATAACGTTTTGGTCACTGGTATTGCAGGTTCTATTGGATCTTTAGGGTATTTTGGGTATGCATACTATGTTGAGAATGTAGATAAATTAAAAGTTATTGGTGTTGATGCTGGTGGTGGGTGTGTATTGCCAAGTGCAGAGACAATCGCAGGTGGTACCTATCCATTAGCCCGACCTATATTTATTTACATTGATCCGGCCAAAATGAATAAAAATGAACACTTCGCAAATTTTATAGATTTTTATATGGATAATGTTGCTGAATTATCCACTGAAGTTGGTTACACAGCATTACCTACATATGATCACCAACTAGATAAAATTAAATCTGCTCGACAAATAGGTTGAATGTTATTGCAACCGCTCCTGTTTTTTAGGATACTAATATTTAAGGAAATATAGAAAAGATTTTTGATGCTTAATAATCAAGCTGAGTTCAAAAATAAAATTGGCACGGGATTAACAACTCGCAGAGTTATTGCGGGTAAAATTGCTGAGATTGTTTTTTTTATGTGCGCAGCTATTTCAATACTTACGACTATTGGAATAGTTTTTAGCCTTCTTTCACAAGCAATGTATTTCTTCTTTGATGTTTCACTATGGGAATTTTTAACTGGCACACGATGGGCTCCAATTTTAAAACCTCAAAGCTATGGAGTCTTACCGCTTGTTACAGGTACTTTATTAGTTTCTGGAATTGCTGCTTTATTTGCGATTCCTATCGGGCTTGCTACAGCAGTTTTCCTTTCAGAATATGCACCTGATAGGGTACGTAAAGTAATGAAACCTTTCCTTGAAGTACTTGCAGGAATACCAACAGTTGTCTATGGATATTTTGCTTTAACATTTGTAACTCCAAAATTACAAATATTATTCCCAGACTTAATTATTTTTAATGCTCTAAGTGCTGGAATAGTAATGGGACTCATGATAATTCCTATGGTTTCATCACTAAGTGAAGATGCTATGGTATCAGTATCTCGATCCTTACGAGAAGGAGCTTACGCATTAGGTGCCACTCGAAGTGAAGTTGCATGGAAGGTGGTAGTACCGGCTGCTCTTTCAGGCATTGTGTCTTCATTTATTTTGGCAATATCCCGTGCTATTGGGGAAACAATGCTTGTGACTATTGCTGCCGGTGCAACACCCCGAATGACCTTGGATCCCTTTCAAAGTATACAAACAATGACTGCATTTATTGTTCAATTAAGTCTTGGAGAAACACCTCATGGATCTTTAGAATATAATACTATATTTGCTGTTGGATTATTATTATTTGTGATGACATTAACTATGAATCTGTTGGGCCATCTTATAGTTAGAAAGTGGCAGCAAAAGGCATGAATATGGATAAAAACATATTTAAAAAAGAACACTATAATCAACATTTAACCCGTCGTTACTCTATCGGAAAAATATATTTTACTATCTTTTTTTCTTGCCTGATGGTTGGAATTATTGGATTATTAATACTGTTAGGACAGATTTTCACACAAGGTGTTGGCATGCTGACATGGACATTTATTTCTAGTTATCCTTCTCGTCATCCTGACCAAGCTGGAATTTTAGCAGCATTAGTTGGATCTGTTTGGCTTATGGGGCTTACTGGAATTTTGGCAGTTCCTTTTGGTATTGGAACTGCCATATACCTTGAGGAGTATGCTTCTAAAAATAAATTCACACAATTCATAGAAATCAATATATCTAATTTGGCCGGAGTTCCATCCATTGTATACGGGCTTCTTGGTCTCGCAGTTTTTGTTGAATGGTTGAACATGGGGAGAACATTAATTGCTGGTGCTTTAACTATGGCATTACTTGTTATGCCAATAGTAATTCTCGCATCACGTGAAGCTATAAGACAAGTCCCCATTTCACATAGAGAAGCTGCATATGCACTTGGTGCTACTCGTTGGGAAGTTGTTAAATCCATAGTTCTTCCTTCTGCAATTCCTGGGATTATGACCGGTGCTATTCTTTCTATGTCGAGAGCTGTAGGTGAAGCAGCCCCAGTTCTCGCGATAAGTGCATTAGTTTATTTAACTTTTGTTCCCACCGATCCACTCGATAGATTTACAGTAATGCCTATACAAATTTACAATTGGATTTCAAGGCCCCAAGATGAATTTAGAGAATTAGCTGCATCTGGAATCATTTTATTGTTAGTAGTACTTTTATCGATGAATTCAGTAGCAATATATATACGAAGTAAATATCAAACAAAGTCGGAGGAATAATGATAGCCGATGAATATATTCTAAGTACAAATAATCTTAATGTTTATTATGGAACTTTTCAGGCTTTGACGGACGTTACATTGAAAATTAAACCACATATTGTTACAGCATTAATTGGGCCATCTGGGTGTGGGAAAAGTACCTTACTAAGGTGCTTTAACCGCATGAATGATCTGATACCAATATTTTCTCTTAGGGGCTCAATACGCTACAAGAACCAAGAATTATATAATCAAGATACTGATGCAACTACGGTAAGATCTCAAATAGGTATGGTGTTTCAAAAACCAAATCCATTTCCTAAAAGTATTTATGAAAACCTAGCTTTTGGATTGCGAATCAATGGGTATACTGGAAATTATGATGAAGCCATTGAAAATTCATTGCGTAGATCAGCTTTATGGGATGAAGTTAAAGACAGACTGAATAAAAGTGCTATTGGTCTATCTGGGGGTCAACAACAAAGATTATGTATTGCTAGAGCATTGGCTGTTAACCCTGAAGTGATATTAATGGATGAACCAGCATCAGCCCTTGATCCGATAGCAACCTTAGCTATTGAGGAACTTATTCGTGAATTATCAGGCAGTGTAACTATTGTTATTGTCACACACAATATGCAGCAGGCAGGTCGTGTGTCGGATGAAACTGCCTTTTTGATGGTCAATGAAAACCGGGCGGGGTATTTAGTTGAGCATGATGACACACAAAAAATATTTACAAATCCCTCAGAAGAAAGAACTGAGGCATATATTACTGGTAGATTTAGTTAAGTCTCTTTAGAAATGATATTTAAATTCAAGGTTATATTGAAAATAAATACTTGCAAAACTAGATGGATACTGATAAAGTCCCATGAAATATATTGTGTAGGCAACTACATCAACTTAGGAGACAATTATGGTTGGTAGTATTAGATCTGATTATAATAAATCCTTGCAAGATTTACAGGATGGATTATTAATCTTAGGAAGTATGGTTGAGAAAGCCATTCATAAATCCATGCAATCTTTAAAAGATAGAGATTTGGAATTAGCTCAAATTGTAATCGATGAAGATGACTTAATAGATCAAAAGCGATTTGAATTAGAAAACTCAATAGTTACGTTACTTGCGACCCAACAACCTATAGCTGCAGATTTGCGTATTATTATTTCTGCTTTACATATTGCAGTCGAATTAGAAAGAATGGGTGACTATGCTGAGGGTATAGCTAGGATAAGCCAAACTATTGGCGAACAATCAACTTTAAAGCCATTAATTGATTTGCCTAAGATGACTGAATTGGCCAATGAAATGCTTCGTAAGAGTTTAACAGCATATACTAATCGTGATAAAGATTTAGCTATTGAAGTTTGTAAATCAGATGACGCTGTCGATTCCCTTTATGAAGATGTTTATCATGAGCTCTTGGAATTTATGATAAAAGATCCTGCAACTGTCCAGAGTGCTACATATTTGTTATGGGTGTCTCATGATGTCGAACGTATTGCTGATCGTGCAACCAATATAGCAGAAAGAGTTATATATTTGGTTACAGGAGAATTGTCTGAAATAGATATTTCGTCTCTTTGAATAAAATACAAATTCCCACCAGTTTGATGCTAGTACAAATTTGAAAAATGTGTATAATTGCTTTAGATAAATGAGAATATTCTGAATTTTACTAAATATTCTCTATAAATGAAAAAATTATTGATTTATTTTAAGGAGGCTCTTATGAATTGGGTTGATTTAGTACTAGCAGCCGTTGGTATAGTGGCACTCTACCAAGGCTATAAAATGGGTTTGATAGGTGCATTATGTAACTTAGTAGGATTATTTGCAGGTATTTGGATTGCTGCTAACTTTAATGATGTAATAATGGGTGCAATTCTGAATCAAGGAAACATTGGAGTTTCGCTTGCAACACTGCTTTCATATATTGTTATTATAGTTGGTGTATTTATGGGTGCACAAATTGTCAGAAAAATCATTAAGACAGCATTGAGTATTGTTTTGTTAGGATGGGTGGATAGTTTAGGTGCAGTAGTAGTTGGTGTTTTGTTTGGTGTGTTAGCATGCGAAGCTGTTATTTTAGGATTTGCAAGAATGGCAAGCGACGCTACATATGACGACCCTAATCCTGCTACGATTATTTCAGAAATGACAGGACTAAGAGGTGCTGTTGGTGGCGGTTTAACTGGGTCTTCTTTAACTCCTTCCTTCATTGAAATTGTTGAAGCTATTCCAGCTAGCGCTTTTGGAATGATTCCTGGTGACCTAGGCGCAGCGCTAGATGAAGTCGCCTTAGAACTTAAAACTGTTAACGAATAATATTCAATAGATTTAAATCTATGAACGAAAATAAAATCCACATAGGGAGTCTTACCTTACTTGTATTGTCAGATGGAACGATGGAGTTTGACCCCTGTGTGTTTTTTCCTTCGACTACTGAAGAAGATTGGGTTTCTCATAAATCAGAATTGAATCACAATTCAAATGTGGTTTTTAATTTATTGTGCTACCTTGTTCGAACTGAAACACATACTATTTTAATTGATACAGGAATGGGACCAAATTCTGGTATTTATGACCAGAACTTTCCAGAACTTAGTAATCAGTGGGGAATATTGGATAAATCTCTTTTTGATAATGGAGTAAACCCAAATGATATCGACCATGTCCTTTTTACTCATGCCCACCGAGATCATATTGGATGGGCTACAATAGGCTCTGATGATTCTATAACTCCAATGTTTCCCAATGCTCAATACTGGATTAGTAAAAAAGATTGGGACGCTACCTATGACAAAACTATTTCAAATCGTTTTCCTAATGCTCCTACTAAACTTTGGCCATTAAAAGCGTTTGGTAAATTGAATTTTTTTGATTCTGATACGGTTATTCTTCCAGAAATTAAAGCTATTCCTTCCCCGGGTCATTCTCCAGGGCATTATTGCTTTTTGATCGAATCAGAAGATGAGGGATTATTGATCCCTGGTGATCTATTACATAACGTGGCCCAATTTACCCACTATGATTGGGTTGCAAGAGCTGATATTGATCCTATAGACACTATCAATTCACGTAAGGCTATATTCCAATTGATAGTTGAAAAACAACTTCTTGTAGCTGGTAGTCATTTTGCGTCAGGATTTGGTAATTTAAAATACTCGGAAGGGCAGTATTTTTGGATCCCAGTCTGATTTTATGGGAATCGTATCAATAAATTATCTAGTGTAATTCTAGGGTTGCCATTTCTTGATAGATTTTGTGCGGCTTTATCTATTTCCTTAATCGAACCTATAATTGTTAGTAATTCAAATTGTTTTTCTGATTTTGATAATTCATCATGATGATCGATATTTATTATTAACTCTTTAGCATCATTTTTTAGTAATATTAAGTCTCGCAAATAACTTATCCATGTCTCAAATGTCGAATAGATACTCTCTTTACTTTTGTTGTAATTATTAGTTAATTGTTGAGATATTAAGAACCGCTCTGACATGTCACCTTCTATAATTTCAATTAATAGTGAAATATCAAGATTTCTTGTTTGCATTACATTGGTGTCAGTGCAAGCTTTGATTGCCCATCCAAGTCTACCGTTAGAAAGTTTAGTTATTATAGAGGCTTCCGAAGAGGATAAATTATAATTATCATTTAAATAATCGTAAATTTTTGTTTCATCTAATGGGAAAAGCTCAAGTTTTTGACATCTAGATATAATAGTTCCTGGTAAGTATTGTTCATCTAAAGCACAAAGTATAAATGTTACATTGTCGGGGGGTTCTTCTAATACTTTTAGTAACGCATTACTTGCTTCTAATGTTAATTTGTCTGCTTGATTTAAGATAATAGTCTTTTGGGTGGAAAGGAATGGTGTTAGAGAAACTCGTTGTTGTAATTCTCTAACATCTTTAATGCTATTACCTAACCTAATTACATCAGGATGTGTTCCTTCTAAAATCCTTAAACAATGCATACAATTTTGGCATGGCTTTTCTGGTTCTAAACAATGTATATATTTAGTTATTTCTTGTGCTAATGTGGATTTGCCAATATGCTCCGGTCCTAAGAGTAAATATGCATGACTTAATCTTTTAGTAGCTATACTATTTTGTAAAAGTTTGTAAATGTGTTCTTGCCCTTTAAAATTCCACATATCCATCAATTATAAAATTTCTAAAGATAATATATCATCATAGGTTTCACGTTTTCTAATAATTTCAGACTTACCGTCTTTTACAAGAATCACAGCAGGCTTCAAGCTCATATTATAATTGCTAGACATAGGTATACAATATGCTCCGCTAGCTGGTATACATATTAAGTCATTTTTTTCCAATGTTGGAAGATTAATATCCTTAATAAGGATATCTCCTGATTCGCAATATTTTCCAGCAATTGTAACAATTTCTGTGTTTTCTTGACTTATTTTATTTAATACAACTGCTTCGTATTCAGATTGATATAAAGCCGGCCTTATATTATCGCCCATACCTCCATCAACGCTAACATATTTTCTAATATTAGGTATATTTTTAATAGAACCTACTTTATATACAGCAACTCCAGACGGACCCGCTATTGCTCGACCTGGCTCAATTATTAGTTTAGGTAGTTGTAAGTTATTGTTTTCACATGCTTCTTTTAAGGCATTAGTAATGATTTCTGCATACTCGTTTACAGATGGAGGATTTTCATTTTGCGTATAAGCGATTGCGAAACCTCCACCAATACTAATTTCTGAGAGTGTAAACTGGTATTTTTTTACCATCTGTGCTGCAAAACTCATAGAAATATTCATAGCATCATTATATGGTTGAATTTCAAATATTTGAGAACCAATATGGCAATGTATTCCTACTAAATCTAATCCTTCAATTTTTAAACAATGCTGTATTGCTTTTTCTGCATCTCCTGTTTCAATTGCAAACCCGAATTTACTATCCAACACACCTGTTGATATATAGCTATGTGTATGAGGGTCTACTCCTGGAGAAATCCTAATTAAAACTTTGATAGAAGAACCATGAATTTTTAAAATATCTGCCAAATTATCAATCTCATCAAAATTATCAATAATTATTCGACCAATATTGTTATTAATCACGTATTCTAATTCTTCATAAGATTTGTTATTTCCATGCAAATGGATTCGACGGGGATCCATCCCGCCTTGTTTTGCAGCTATAAATTCTCCAAGCGAAACAACATCCATTCCCATTCCTTCTTCAGAAAGAATGGAAGTTAGTCTTTGGTTAATGAAAGCTTTCGAAGCATATGCAACATGGGTTTCTTTATATTTGGCTCGAAACTCTTTTGTGAAAGTTTGGCAACGTTCTCTAATCGTGTCTTCATCAAATACATAAAGTGGAGTGCCGTAAGTGTTTGCGAGTTCAATAAGACTGCATTTGCCAATTGTAAGTTCTTCATTTTTTACAAATTCAGTAGTGTTAGGAAATATTTTTGCGATTTCTTTTGTAAACATTATTATTAATCCTTTTATTGTTTCTGTGTAATATGGATACTTTAGCCACATTTTAACTTAAAGACGATTGCATGTTAATATCTGTGTTTATAAAGTCATCTTAAATATAAATAGATTGTAACAGAATATCTTTTTGATATAATCTATTTAAACTTAATTAAAATATTTTCATTAAAAGAGAAAAAAAATGCAAAAAATGCATCGTCTAGTTATAAAAGTTGGTACCAATCTTATAACTGATGAAATTGGTAAACTTAATCTAGAAGTAATGGCATCGATTGTTTCACAGATTTGTCAGTTACATACATTAGGGTATCAAATTATATTAGTTAGTTCTGGAGCTGTAGCAGCGGGGAAACAGGCTTTAGATAATCCAAAACAAAGAAAAGACACTCCATACAGACAAATACTTGCATCTATAGGCCAGAGTCGACTTATGAATATTTATGAAGAATTGTTTGGTAAATATAGCGTAATTGTTTCTCAGGCTTTATTAACACGGAAAGATATTGATGACAGAAATGGATATTTAAATATTCGAGATACCTTATTAGGATTACTTGATAATAAAGTCGTTCCTATAATTAATGAAAATGATGTTGTGAATACTGAAGAATTAGAAGAAGTGATTTTTGGAGATAATGATACACTTTCAGCTCTTGTTTCTAATTTGATAGATGCAGACCTATTAGTCTTATTATCAGATATAAACGGCTTATATACTGCAGACCCAATGATTGATAAAACTGCAGAATTAATTCATTCTGTAAATTTTAAAAACTTCTCCATTGAAAAATATGTAAAAAATGAAACTATTCATGATACGAGTCGAGGTGGTATGGTCGCAAAAATTGAAGCTGCAAAACTTGCTACAACATGGGGCTCTACAGTTTATATTGCTTCAGGATATAAAGAAAATATTTTACTTAATATTGTTAATCAAGGTAATGAAGGTACAATATTTTTACCTGCAGGAGATAAAACTGAAAGTAGAAGACGGTGGTTATTAAGCGGCTTGACACACAGTGGGAAAATAGTGGTAGATGAAGGTGCGAGTAAAGCATTAAAACAAAATAATGGAAGTTTGTTACCTGCAGGAATAATTAATCTCCAAGGTGAATTTGCCAAAGGTGAGATTGTATATATAGTTGATTCTTTAGATATTTCAATTGCGTGTGGTATAACAAACTATTCCTCACATCAAGTTAATGAAATAAAAGGAATGAATTCTAATAAGATTAAGGAACAATTTGCTGAATTTCTACATGATGAAGTAATTCATCGTAGTAATTTAGTTCTAATATAATAGGTGACCATTGTGGATATTAATTTTACAGATATTTGTGTTAATGCAAAAAAAGCTTCAAGAGAATTGTCTTTATTAGATGGCAGACAACGTAATCAAATATTATTACGCATTGCATCACGAGTTTTAGAATCTAAAAGTGTGATTCTTGATGCTAATAAAATAGACTATGAAAAGGCAAGTAATGCTGGAGTTGATTTACATGTTCTAGATAGGCTTTACCTTAATGAAGAAAGAATAGATGCTATTGTAGATGCTATATATCATATTGTTGAACTTGACGATCCTTTGGATATTGAATATGACACTAGTGTTAGACCGAATGGTTTAAATATTAGTAAAATATCTGTTCCATTAGGAGTTATAGGTACTATTTACGAAAGCAGACCAAATGTCACTTTAGATATCGTTGCATTGTGTGTGAAATCAGGCAATGTAAGCATTTTAAAAGGTGGTTCTGATACTCTTAATACAAATGCAACTATAGTAGCTACCATACAAAAAGGCTTAACAGATTTAAAACTTAACCCGAATATAGTCCAATTTATTAATAGCTCTGATAGAGAATATGTTGATTTAATGTTATCTGCCACTAATTATATTGATTTAATAATTCCACGAGGTGGAGCATCTTTAGTAAATTTTGTTCGCGAGAAATCTAAAGTACCTGCTATTACTGGAGGTATTGGGGTTTGCCATATTTATGTGGATGAATATGCAGATAATAACAAGGTCGTAAATATCATTCATAATTCCAAAGTTCAACGTCCTAGTGTTTGTAATGCTTTAGATACTGTTATATTTAATTATAAAGTCGAGAAAAATATTATTATAAGTACTGTAAAACAATTACTCGAATCAGAAGTTGAAATACATGCAGACCCAAGATGTTTTGATATTTTATCGCCATTAAATAAAGACTATCCCGGAACTATTATGCAGGCTTCAGATGATGATTGGGGGCAAGAATTTTTATCACTTACACTGTCTTTAAGAATGGCTGATTCTTTAGATGAAGCTATTGAATATATTAATTATTATGGTGGCCACTCAGAGGCAATAATTTCAGAAAATAATGACAACATTTCAGCTTTTGTCAAAGCGGTTGATTCTGCTGCAGTTTTTGTTAATGCGAGTACTAGATTTAATGATGGTTGGGAATTTGGATTGGGCGCAGAGGTTGCTATTAGTACCTCTAAAATACACGCAAGAGGACCTATGGGAATCAGAGAATTAACTAGCTATAAATGGGTCGCTATCGGCGACGGTCAAATCCGAGAATAATTCCATATAATTATAATCCTGTAGGTGCTGCGGGGGGGAAATATTCCTGAACCGGTATCTCTATTATACTAGGCATTCCGGATTTAATTGCTTCATTAACGGCATCACTTATTTGATCAGGTTTTTCAATATAAAAACCTTTCGCACCAAAAACTTCAGCAAGTTTATCAAATCGAGGATTCGTGAGGTTAACTCCTACATATTGTTCGTCATGTAGACTTTTTTGTTGTGACTTTTCTGCGCCCATACAATTATTGTTAAGTACAATACTAATTAATGGAATATTATGTCTTACAGCAGTATTTATCTCTCCACAAGTGTATAAAAACCCTCCATCACCGTGGATAGAAATTGCAGTTTTATTAGGACGGCCTAATTTAGTTCCAAGACCTACACTATAACCCATACCAAGTGCTCCTTGCCCAACATAATTAAACATAGTACGCGGGTGTTCGAATTGTAAGCGGTCATAAGATAATCCTGGTGCAACTCCTGCATCTATAGTTATCATAGCATCTTCAGGGAATATTTTTTTAAATTCTGGAAATACTTCTTGGGGCATCATAGGGTTTTCAGAAATATTTTCTTCACTTTTAAGTCTTGCTAACCTCGATTGAGATAAATTGGTGAAAGTATTTTTCCATTCAGGTAAGTTATTTCCTTTTGTAGACACTGAATTTATATAATTAATTAATTGTTGTCCTACTGCGGCGGCATCTCCTACAATTCCAACTGCAACAGGGTAATTTCTTCCAATTTCAACTGGGTCTATATCAATTTGAATTATTTTTGTTAAAGGGTTGATGATACTGTAGTCCCAAGCAGTAGATGCTTGATTAATTCTTGTCCCAAATGCGAGGATAACATCAGCTTTACTCATGGCTTCATGAGCTTCACCTGAACCCCGAGAACCTGGAGGGCCTACATAATTTGGATGACTATTTGGTACAGCATCATGGTGCCCATAAGAAGGAACTATTGCCATGTCGAGTAGTTCTGCCAGGTCAACGGCTTCTTTTGATGCTTGAGAGTCAAGAACACCACCACCTGCAAGAAGAAGTGGTGACTTAGCCTTTAGAAGTATTTCTGATGCAAGTTTAATTAATTTTTCATCGCCTTGAGCTCTATGATTAAATGGTCGGTAAGTTGAAGGTTGAAAAAATTCATCTGAAATTATTTCTTTATCTAAAAGATCTCGTGGGATATCAAGAAGTACTGGTCCTTGTTTGCCAGATAAAGCCGTTCTAAACGAATCTCTGATCAATGCAGGGACTCGACTAGTTTTATTTGCTTGAACAGCAAGTTTTGTCAGGGGTTTTAAAATATTAACTAAGTCAAAAGCCTGTGACCCGTCTCTTCCAATATATTCAAGAGCTGTGTCTCCTGAGATTATTATCACTGGTGCTCTGCCCTTGTAGGCAAGCGATATTCCTCCAGCTAAGTTTATCGTACCTGCACCAGATGTTGTCATACATACAGATGGTTTACCAGTGACTTTAGAATAACCATAAGCCATTAACGCAGCACCTTCTTCATGCCTAGTGTCTATAAATTTTATATCCTCTCTTCCAAAAGTTTCCGTGACCATACTATTAGTAGTTAGCCCTGTAACCCCAAATAAATATTCTACTTGTTCTGCTCTTAATAGTTCTATTACTGCACGGCCAGCTTTCATACTTTCCATTGTTAACTCTCAATCTCTTTCATTAAGGTTTTCTTTTAATTACTTTTTCAACTGCATTTTCTATACTCTTAGCAGTTAAGTTGTACTTTTCTAATAACTCAGATGATTCCCCTGATTCACCGTATTTTGTTAAAGCAATTGATTCTATTGGGATTGGGTGATTAGCAGTGACTAATTGAGAAATAATGCTATTTAGCCCACCCCTTATAAAGTGTTCTTCTGCAGTAACAAAAGCACCAGTTATTTTAGCTTGCCTTAGGATGGTTTCATTGTCGAGAGGATTTAAACTTGATAAATTGATTACGGAACAATTGATTTCCGATTTTAACAAGTTTTCTCGCGCTTCTAGTGCAGATGCAACCATTATTCCACAAGCAATAATTGTTGCATCTGAGCCCTCGTGCAAAACTTCGGCCTCTCCAAGTTTAAATTCAAAATTATTGTCGTGAATTATAGGTGTAGATGCTCGAGAAGTTCTTATATAAAATGGCCCATAAGTTTCAATCGCAGTTTTTATTGCTTGAGCTGCTTCTGGGCCATCGCAAGGAACAATAACATTAAAACCGGGTAGCGTATTCATAAGTCCAATATCTTCAATAGATTGAGCCGAACTACCATCTTCGCCTACTGTTAGGCCTGCATGACTGCACACTATTTTTACATTTGCATGAGGTTGAGCTATTTGCATTCTTATCTGATCAAATGGTCTACCGGTACCAAAAACGGCAAAAGTAGTAGCAATAGCTATCTTCCCACAAGAGGCTAACCCAGCTGCAACGCTCATGAGATTTTGTTCTGCTGGTCCAAAGTCAAAAAAACGGTCAGGAAATTCATTCCCAAATAAGTGGGCAAAAGTTGAAACATTTAGATCTCCACCAACGACAACAATGTCTTTATTTTGGTGTCCTAATTCTAGTAGGGCTTTCCCAAAAGCTTCTCTTGTAGCAATTGATTCCATCTTTTGTTTCCTTAATAGTTAGTACTTAATTTTGATAATAAAGCTTCAGATAAATCCATTTCCTTACTGGCTTTGAGAACAGATGCTTTTGAAAAATTTAATTCATGTAAAGCCTGTATTAATTGATCCAATGAAGGAGCTTTCCCGTGAAATCCTGGATTGTTTTCCATGAAACTAATTCCTTTACCTTTAACAGTATCAGCTATAATTACTGTGGGTTTTCTAGTTTCTAATTGTGCTTTCGCAAAACTGGATGCAAGAGATCGATAATTATGACCATTACACTTTATTACACTCCAACCAAAAGAAGTCCATTTTCTATCCAATGGTTCTAATGATGAAACCTCATCAGTAAATCGGTCATTTTGAATCTTATTTCTATCAACGATCGCAGTAAGTTTAGATAAATTGTAATGTGATGCCGACATTGCAGCTTCCCATATTTGGCCTTCTTCACATTCCCCATCACCTAATAAAACAAATGTTTTATATCCTAGTTTATCTATGTTTTCAGCTAGGGCTATCCCTACACCAAAAGATAATCCTTGGCCGAGGGAGCCTCCCGACATTTCTACTCCAGGAGTTCCTATGTGGGTGTGGCCTTGCAGATGGCTTCCTAGTTTTCTAAAACCGCCAAGATCTGATCTTGGGAAAAATCCTTTATTTGATAAAACAGCATATAAACCAGGGCTTGCATGGCCTTTACTTAAAATAAATCTATCTCTATCTTTTTTATCAGGATTTAGCGGGTCAATATTTAGAATAGATTGATATAGAGTAATTAGGATTTCTAATTCAGAAAGTGAGCCTCCTGCATGGCCACTATTAACATTTGTGATCATCATTAATATATCTCTTCGTAAATTTGAAGATAATTTTTTTAAATCGACAGTTTTAGTTTTAGTATTTATCACGGAAAGTTGCTCCTTATATCAGCTTAGTTATTATAACAATCATTTTTTTATTGTTCTAGTAATTATGTTGTAAATTTATTCATTTATGACGTAGTATTAGCGCCAAATAGCGTCAAAGTTTATTGGAGCCGAGGTGAATGGAATTTGATTACTAACAAAAATATCTTTTATGGTTGGTATATCGCTTTTGCTGCTTTTATACTGGGAAGTCTTTCTTATGGCTTTGGAATAGTGAGTTTTGGAGTTTTTTTAGGAGCAATGACTACAAGTATGAATTGGAGTTCTGGTCTACTATCAGCAATTTATGTCGGAGGGAGATTATTAGGGTTATTTGTTAACCCAATCGTTGGATTTATTTTAGATAAACATGGACCTAAAAGAATTATTTTCGCTGGTGTAATACTAGTCTTTTCAGGCTCGATTCTAATATTTTATACAACAAACTTTTGGTATTTTTTTATTATATATTCATTATTTATAAGTATAGGGTTTATTTGTATTGGGCATACTGTAGCTGATAGTACAGTGTCTAAATGGTTTCTAAAGAAACGTAATAGAGCTATGGCGATTTCTACTATGGGGCTTTCTTTTGGCGGTGTTGTAATACCAATACCAGTTTCAATAATAATTGAAAGGTATGGATGGCAAGCTGGGTGGTTAGTTGTTGGTTTTAGTGTTCTTATACTAGGATCCTTTGCTGGATTCGTTATGTTTAAAGACCCTGAGTCTATGGGGTTATTACCTGATGGCGAAAATGAAGATAGTAATTTCAATGCTATTAATGAAAGTACTACTAAGAGTGAAGTTAATTTTTCACTTGCAGATTCAACAAAACATCGCTCTTTTTGGTATATAGCAATAGGCACTAATATAGCTGGAACTGCAATTAATGGTGTTAATATACATTTGATTTCGCATTTGTATCAATTTGGATTACCGCTTAGTCAAGCTGCTATTCTATTGAGTTCTCTATATTTTATTCAAACTATTGCAAAACCTATTTGGGCAATTATTAATGAGCGGTTAGCTACTCGCTATTGTCTTTCATTGTGCTATTTAGGTGGAGGGATTGGTTTAATTATACTATTAATGGCAGAGTCTAATGCTGGACTTGTTTTATTTGTTTTTGTTTATGGTCTCACTCGTGGGGCTCAATCCTTTATATCTGCATTAATATGGCCTGATTACTTTGGTAGAGAGCATATAGGTTCTATTAGAGGTACAGTTACAAGTATGGGGATAGTAGCTTCTGCAGGAGGCCCCTTATTAGCAGGGTTATTATTTGATATTACAACGTCGTATCAAATTGCTTTTCAAGTTTTTATCTTTTTCTTTTTTATAGGAAGTATATTTATATTTTTAGCCAAAAAACCAAATCTTTATCAATAGAGTCCTATGAAAGATTTATTTATAGTTGATAGTCATACCCATATTCTCCCTAAATTTGTAGATGATAATCGAGATCAATTCATCGCTTCTGACACTGCATTTAAGGAATTATTTAGTAATGGTGAAAAAATAGTATCTGTGCAAACATTAATTGATAGTATGGATAAAAATTCTATAGACAGTTCTGTTGTTCTTGGGTTTGGCTGGACTGATAAAGAGTTAGCGAAACGTTGTAATGATTATATTATCGATTCTTATAATAAATATTCTTCTAGAATTATTCCATTTTGTTCAATAAACCCACTTTGGGGGGATTGCGCTATTGCCCAGGTGTCAGATTATAAAAAAATGGGTGTGCGGGGTATTGGTGAACTACATCCAATCTTGCAAAATTTCGAATTAAATGACAACTTTTACCAACCATTTTGGGATGAATTGAAAGCAAACAATTTACCTGTAGTTATACATGCTTCTGAACCTGTAGGGCATAGATATCCTGGTAAGGGAGACCTCCCCGCTGATAAACTTGTTGATTTTATTAATAATAACCAAAATTTGAAAATCATTTGTGCTCATTGGGGAGGAGGATTGATTTTCTATAGCTTAATGCCAGAGATAAATTCCATATTAGATAATGTTTTTTTTGACTCAGCTGCATCTAATTACTTATACGATAATCGAATTTTTGATATAGCAACACGCATGATAAACTCAGACAAAATTTTATTTGGGTCCGACTTTCCAATTATTTCACAAAAAGCAGTACTAAATAGTCTAAATATTTCAATCACCGATGAACTTGTAAAAAATAAAATTTTGGGCGTAAATATTGGAAACCTATTAAAATACTAACAGATGGTCGTGGTATAGATATATTCTATCGTTAGCAATCAAGTTATCGATAGAATGTATTAGATGTTCTACTTTTTTGATGATATTGTTGACAATTTGTAGAATATACAATACTATTTATTTTAATATATGTTTAGGTCGTGACCGAGGAGGATTTTATTATGAATATAGAAACTGGATCTTTTCCAAATTGCCCACAATGTGATGGAGTCTTAGTTCCTTTATCTGATTTTGGTAGCCAAGGTGCATCAATACTTTATAAAGCTTGGGTATGTACTTCAGTTCCAATCTGTAAAGTTAATATTAAAATTAGAAATGGTGATGTGATTATTAACGAACCTATTATCGATGGTTCCTCTTATGAACCAAGAAATAGGTAATTTATAAAATCAATATTCATAATGTATAATTAAAGTTATGAATATTAATAGAATCAATCAATTTTTATCAAATAAGAAATTGTTTTCTTATTTAATTTTACTAATTGGGTTCTGTTTACTAATCATACCTTTATTGTTTTATTTATATAAAAATACAATAGTTGCTTCTTTTTCTAATCTAAACTACGAACCCGTAATTAAACAACCAATACCTGATTTCACCCAAGAATTAATAGTCCTAGATAATATCACTGGCACGTTTCCTTCAAATTCAAATGGTCTCGATCTTAATTTAATAAACACTAATGATATTATACAAGCATCACCTACTGATTTTAATATGTATCCAACGTCAATCAAGCCTTTAGATTGGAGTCTTGATTTACAGATTGATCAAATAATTATACCCAAAGATTTTATTGATCTAAAATATTATGACAAATGGACTTCCTTCTATTTAGATAAAAAATTCCTTGTTCATGGTATTTCCAAACTTAACAAAATATATATTCCTTCAATTTCTGTACAATCCGCTCTCGACCCTTTAGAAATTAAAGATATAGGAGACTCTACTGAATATGAAACTCCCAATAAAATTGTCGGCTATATTCCTTCAACTTTGTACCCCAATAAAAACAATTTTTGGTTCTTTGGACATTTAGAAAGCCCATTGTATCGTGAAGGATCTATATTTAAGCATTTGCCTGATATTCCAAATTTACTTAGATCAGGAGAAGACTTATTTATTTATTTCGATGATGTTAATTTTATCTATAAATATAAAATTAAATCTACAAAGGTATTTCATAAAGATGAATTAACATTATATGATAGTGATTCTTATACAATCACGTTAGTTACGTGTATACCAAGATGGATATATGATCATAGGCTTGTGGTCACAGCTGAATTATATTCATATGCAGCTAAATGAGGAACCAATTCTTTACTTGACACTATATTTAACTAAATTTATACTTCATTTAAAATTGAATATTCTAAAGGCTGAGAAGAGGATTAGTATTTCTTTGGCTAGAGACAGAGAGCTGGATAAGCTGAGACCCAGTATCTAAAGTAAAGAATGAATGGACCTTGGAGCTATACTTCAGAAAAATAATTTAGTATGAAGTGTCGGGTAAGCACTGTTAAAAGCTTGATTAACAAATATTAATCACTGAGTGGCTATATAGCAATTAGGGTGGCAACGCGGTATCCCGTCCCTTGTTTAGGGGGATGGGATTTTTTTTTAGGAAAGTGAGATTATGAAAAAAAGAATATTAACAGGAATTAGACCTACTGGTAAATTGCATTTAGGGCATTATGTTGGAGCTTTGGAAAATTGGGTACGTCTTCAACAAGAATATGATTGTTTTTTTCTTATTGCAGACTACCAAGCGCTTGGTGACCATATAGATGATATGGATAATATTAAGTCTGCAGTCCGAGATGTGGTTTTAGACTGGCTTAGTGTTGGATTAGACCCTAACATATCCACATTTGTGGTGCAAAGTTATGTTCCAGAACATGCAGAACTTGCAATGCTACTTTCCATGTTAACACCTTTAGGTATGCTGGAAAGAAATCCTACTCTGAAATCCGAAAAAGAAAGAATTTCTAATACTAGCTTGACGGTAGGTTTTTACACATATCCTGTTAGCCAAGTAGCAGATATCTTACTTCCTAAAGCTGACTTAGTACCTGTTGGTGAAGATCAATTACCACATATAGAAATGACTAGAGAGATTGCAAGAAGATTTAATAATAGGTATGGGAAAGTATTTCCTGAACCAGTTAGTTTAGTTGGTCGTGTAGCCCGCTTACTTGGTACTGATGGCCAATCTAAAATGAGTAAAAGTATTGGGAATGTAATTTACTTATCCGATGATCAGGATACTGTAAAGAAAAAAATTATGTCAATGTACACTGATCCAACACGCATTAGAGCGACTGATCCTGGTCATGTTGAAGGGAATCCTGTATTTCAATACCATGATGCTTTTAATAGTGATGTTGAGGAAGTTAGTGATTTGAAAGAACGTTATCTGTCGGGGAAAGTAGGAGACGTTGAAGTTAAACAAAAGTTAATTACAGCAATTAATAATTTTCTAGACCCTATAAGAGAAACACGTAATAAATATCTAAATGACACCAATTTTATTAATCAATGTATAGATTCAGGATCCGCAAAAGGAAAAATTACAGCTGAGAAAACCATGTTAGAGGTTAGGGAAAAAATGGGACTAAAATATGTATCAACCAACAATTGAAGAGGTTAAAAATATTGCCAATCAGGGATTTAATATGATTCCAATATATCATGAAATTAATGCTGATCTAGAGACTCCTGTTTCTGTATATTTAAAGATTGCTCGAGATAAATACTCATTTCTATTAGAAAGTGTTGAAGGAGGAGAAAGGCAAGCTCGGTTTAGTTTTATAGGTTGCGACCCTTACAAAGTAATAGAAACTGGTAAAGGAACTGCTAACGGTGAAGTTGATCCTCTTAATCTAATTGAGGAAGAATTGAGCCATTATAAGGCATATCCATCTGATGATCTCCCCCGTTTTTTAGGAGGTGCTGTAGGATATTTGGCATATGATACTATTCGATATTTTGAACCTAGAATTAATTTACCTGACAATGACCCAATTGGCATTCCTGAATCAGTATTAATGCTTACAGATACTGTTATTGTGTTTGACCATGTAAAACATGTGATTAAAATCGTATCTCATGTGCGTACTGATGGAGATATCCAGAAAAAATATAATCAAGCTGTTCAAAAGATTCAAATTATTCAAAATGACTTATCCAAGTCATTAAAACTAAAAGATAAGCCTGAAAATAATAACACTTGCTTAGATGAAGAATCTCACGTTGATTTTCAACAAGTTGATTATACGCAAATGATTGAAAAATGCAGAGACTATATTATCGCCGGAGATGTTATTCAAGTTGTTATTTCGAATAAAACAATTAAAAAGACAAGTGCAGATCCATTTAATATTTATCGTTCATTAAGGAAATTAAACCCCTCACCATATATGTATTATCTAAATTTTGGAGATTTTAATATTATTGGTGCTTCTCCCGAAGCATTGGTACGAGTCGAGGATGGTTTTATATATAGTTACCCATTAGCTGGTACAAGCCCACGAGGTTTAACAAGTGACCAAGATAAAGAGTTTGAAAAAAACCTCTTATCTGATGAAAAAGAACGTGCTGAACATATTATGCTTGTTGATTTAGCTCGAAATGATGTTGGTAGAGTAGCACAAACAGGTTCAGTTGAAGTAGTAGATTTAATGAGAATTGTTAAATATTCTCATGTTATGCACATCGAATCAGAAGTTAGAGGAGTTTTAAGAGATGATTGTTCTATTTATGATGCATTACGTTCATGTTTGCCTGCAGGAACTTTATCTGGTGCGCCAAAGGTTCGAGCCATGGAAATAATATATGAAATGGAAAATGCACGGCGTGGCCCTTATGGAGGAGCAATAGGATATTTTAGTTTTAATGGAAATATGGATACTGCTATACCTATTCGCACAATAGTATATAAAGACAATACTGCTTTTGTTCAAGCTGGCGGTGGAATAGTTTTTGATAGCCAACCAGAATCTGAATATCAAGAAACCATTAACAAAGCCTCTGCTCCATTGAGAGCAATAGAGGGCGCTGCTGAATTTGATCAATATACAATTTGACTCTCTAGAAAGGAGGGTGAGGCATTATGATAGCTTTAATAGATAATTACGATAGTTTTACTTATAACTTGTATCAGTATATTTTGGAAATCAGATCCGACGTTATAGTTTTTAGAAACGATAAGATAAATTTGGAAGATATTATTGAATTAGACCCTTCACATATAGTAATATCTCCTGGACCTTGCACTCCATTAGAAGCAGGTATTTCTACAGAAATAATCAAAGAATTATCAATGAATATCCCAACTTTGGGAGTTTGTTTAGGCCACCAGTGTATTGGGTACGTATATGGAGCAAAAGTATCATATGCTGGAGAAATAAAACATGGTAAAACATCATCTATACATCATGATGGTAAAGGTCTTTTTAAAAATATTCCGACACCGTTTCAAGGTATAAGATATCATTCATTGGCTGTAGAAAAAGACACATTACCAGCTGAATTAATTGTCACAGCATGGACCGAAAATGATTTAGTTATGGGCTTGCGGCATAAAGAATACCCAATTGAAGGTGTTCAATTTCATCCAGAATCTATAATGACAGAACATGGAAAACAGATAATAAGTAATTTTTTTGAGAAATATAAATGATTCAAGCAACGGAGAATGAGTATGTTGAACAGTACCATAGAAAAATTGGTTCTTGGAAATGATTTAACTAGAGAAGAATCAAAAGAAAGTATGGATTTCATTATGAATGGAGAGGCTACATCCTCTCAAATTGCAGCTTTTCTTGTATCTCTTAGGATTAAGGGTGAGACCGTTGAAGAAATTACTGGAATGGCTTCATCTATGAGAAACAATTCGTTGACTGTACCAAATACTTCTTTTTTAGTAGATACTTGTGGAACAGGAGGAGATGGATTTGGTACAATAAATGCCTCGACTATTTCTGCAGTTATTGCAGCAGCTGGTGGTGTTAAAGTTGCCAAACATGGAAATCGTGCTGCTTCTAGTAAAAGCGGAAGTGCAGATGTTCTAGAAGGACTTGGCGTAATAATAGACCTGCCTCCTGATCATGTAGCAGAGTCTATTCAAAAAACAAATTTCGGTTTTATGTTCGCCCAAACTTTTCATCCCGCTATGAGGCATGTAGGCCCAACTAGAAGAGAATTAGGTATACGGACAGTATTTAACTTCCTAGGCCCTTTAACAAACCCTGCTAAAGCAAATGCTCAAGTTTTAGGAGTGTCCGACCTAACTATTGGCAATAAAATTGCAAATGTACTTAAATCATTTGATGTAGAACACGCTTTAATTGTACACGGATTAGAAGGATTAGATGAAATATCTGTATGTGGGCCAACTCAAATTTGGGAAGTTATTGATAACGAAATACAGGAATATAAAGTTACCCCAGAGGATTTTGGAATAAAAAAGCATAAAATTGATGATCTGCTTGGTGGTGAGATAACTGATAATGTACGTCTGTTTCAACAAATCATACGTGGTGAAGGAAAAGCATTAGATTTTGTCCTTATTAATGCGGCTGCAGTATTATTTGTTGGTAAAAAAGTTAAATCCATTATTGAAGGTATAAGTATGGCAAGAGAATTGATAAAAGCTGGAACAGTTGTTGCAAAATTAGAAGAAATTATAGCAGTCACCCAAAATTTAAAATCTACTTAAGGACACATATGAGTTCATCTTCTATTTTAGATAAAATAATATCAACCAAACAAAAAACTTTGGAAATTAAGAAAAATCAAATTCCCATTGGAGATTTGTTAAAAAGCATGGAAAATGTCAATCTTCCAAAGAATTTTTCAGGTTCCCTTATGGGTGACACAGTCATGCTGATTGCAGAAATGAAAAAAGCATCTCCCTCTAAGGGTCTAATTACTGAATCTTATGAACCAAAAGATATTGCATTAACATACTCAGAATCTAATGTGGCTGCTATTTCAATTTTGACTGACCATGAATTTTTTCAAGGCGAACTTTCACACTTAGAAGATGTTAGTCATTTATTAAATACTACAAGCATCCCGGTCTTTCGGAAGGACTTTATTATTGACGAATACCAGATATATGAATCTAGGGTACATGGTGCTGATTCATTATTACTTATGGTTTCTGCTTTAGAAAATAAACAATTGAAACACCTAATTACTGTTTGTAATTCTCTTTGGATTCAACCATTAGTAGAAACTCATAATCAAATAGAGTTAGAAATAGCCTTGGATGCTGGTGCAGAAATCATTGGTATTAATCACAGGAATTTACATGATTTTTCTATGGATATGAATCTAGTCGAAAAATTGAGACCATTTATTCCTCAAGGCAAAATTATTGTTGCTGAAAGTGGAATTAATACGCATCAAGATGTTCAGAAAATGAAATTCCTTGAAGTAAATGCTGTTCTTGTCGGAGAGTCTATTATGAAGGCTCAAAATATAAGGAAAAAAATACAAGAATTGATGGGAACTAATGAAGGTTAAGATTTGTGGAGTTAGAGATCTGGGTAATGCTTTAATTTGCCAACAATTCAATGCTGATTTTATTGGTATGAATTTTGTTCCAGGTGTTAATCGCAAAATTGATATCTTAACTGCGATTAATATTTCATCAGAAATAAAGAACATTAAGAAAGTTGGAATATTTGCAGATCAGTCAATAAATGAAGTTTTAGGGATCATAAAGAAATGTAATTTAGATTATGTTCAATTAAGTGGTTCAGAAACTATTAATTATTGTGCAAAAATACAATTACCTATTATAAAGACAATCAAGATAAATTGCGATTCAACCCCTAATTGGATCCATGATCATATATTTCCCCAATTGGAGAATTTACTCCAGAAAGGGATAATACCACTTATAGAATCATCTCTACCAGGTTTTTTTGGTGGTACTGGAGTTCAACTACCTCCTGGGACAGCCAAAGAAGTTGCAAATAATTTCGATATTATTTTAGCTGGAGGTTTAAATCCATTAAATGTAAAAAATATGATAAACCATATCCAGCCGTGGGGAGTGGATGTTGCTAGTGGAGTTGAAATAAATGGTTATCAAGATAAATATAAAATAATAGAATTTATATCAAATGCAAAGAGTGGTGATAATGAGTAAACAAACAAATTATATTTGGCCTAATAATAAAGGTAGATTTGGAGAATTTGGTGGCCGGTATGTACCTGAAACATTAATACCAGCATTAGACGAATTAGAAAAATCCTATAATAATATAAAAGAAGACCCTAAATTCGTACAAGAGTTTTCATCATTATTAAATTACTTTGTAGGCCGACCTACTCCTCTATATTATGCCGAAAATTTAACAAAACATTTTAATGGACCTAAAATTTATTTAAAACGTGAAGATTTATGTCATACAGGAGCTCATAAAATCAATAATGCAATTGGCCAAGCTCTTTTAGCAAAACAAATGGGTAAAACAAGAATAATTGCTGAAACTGGAGCTGGACAACATGGTGTAGCAACAGCAACAGTTTGTGCAAAACTTGGACTCGAATGTCATGTTTATATGGGAACGATAGATATTGCTCGTCAAAATCCGAATGTACGGCGAATGGAATTACTTGGGGCTAATGTTATTCCTGTTCATACTGGAACTAAGACCTTGAAAGATGCTATAAATGAAGCCATACGTGATTGGGTAGGTAATGTGTCTTCAACTCATTATCTCATTGGTAGTGCGATAGGCCCTCATCCTTATCCTGTGATTGTTCGTGATTTTCAATCTGTAATTGGGGCTGAAGTGCGAGAACAAAGTTTGAATCAATTAGGATCTTTGCCCAGTGCAGTTGTAGCTTGTGTTGGTGGCGGAAGCAATGCTATTGGTATCTTTTATCCGTTTATTAATGATAAAAATGTGAAATTGATAGGGGTTGAAGCAGGTGGAAAAGGTGAAAATACAAACGCAACTGCGGCTACTTTAGTAAAGGGGACACCAGGCGTTTTACACGGAACTTATACATATCTATTGCAAGATGACTATGGACAAATTCAGGAAACTCATAGCATTTCTGCCGGATTAGATTATCCTGGTGTAGGCCCTGAACATGCTTATTTAAAAAATAGCGAAAGAGCAAAATATGTTTCTGCTGATGATAATATGGCAATAGATGGATTTAAACTTCTTTGTGCCACAGAAGGTATTATTCCCGCTTTAGAACCAGCTCACGTTATAGGGTACTTACACAAACTTGTTCAAGATTTTTCTTCTGAAGATACCCTAGTGATTGGTTTAAGTGGTAGGGGAGATAAAGACCTAGATACAGTATTGTCGCTTTAAAAGGTTATTTAAGTAATATCTAGTATTTTGTTAATTGACATTTATATGGATCATTGATATTACATTCGTAAAAGATTTTATATTTATTAAATTCCTTAAGGAGGGATTATGTCTAGTAATATTTCAGTTGGGCAAGTTGAAATTACGCGCTACATACAATCAACAGTGAAATTTACATCTGGAGATACAACGATTTGGGTTGATCCATTTGGTGTTAATGAAGAACTGATTGCAGGCGATAAAGCTGATATTATTCTTTTAACACATGAACATGGAGATCATTTTAATTTAGATGCAATTAATGCAGTTTCTAAAAAAGGAACAATTTTAGTTTGTAACAACAGCGGTATTGAAGAAAAGATAAAAGGCAATGTTACTAGCGATTTAGTTGTTATGAAAGAGGGAGATAAAAATTCTGTTTCAGGTTTATCTGTTGAAGCTGTGGCAGGATATAATGATGTTCATCCAAGAAATAATGGTCATGATAGTTTTAATATTGGGTTTATTTTTCAATTTGGTGGGCTTAGGATATTAAATACTGGTGACACAGATCTAATTCAAGAATTTGCTACAATGTCACCATTAGATCTCGTATTATTACCAATAGGTAATGCAGGTTATACTATGGACGAAGCTGATGCAGCAAAAGCTATAAACGACATGTTGAAACCCAGCACAGTTATTCCAGTTCATTATGGATTCGCTACAGGCGGTGACCCCGAAAAGTTTAAATCTTTAATTAGTTCTGGTATTAACGTGGAAATTTTGGAACCATTAAACCCAATGAAGGCAGGATAATTACCTACATAAAATAAAAGAACCATCATTCGGTGGTTCTTTTATTTTATTATTTAATTGGTAATTCTACCGTTGCAGTACCAGGTGTAGTCTTGTCCCCTTTACTATTTTCCAACCAAATATCACAATCTACTAGATGGTGATCACCATCTGTATACTTTTTTGTAACAACACCTTTGCATATTAAATCTTCATTAGGAACATCCATGGCCCTATATTGACAGCTAAGTGTTTTTAATCTGCCTGTATTGCCAACCCAATCAGTCATTAATTGCCCTAACCATGCATTTTTTAATGCCCCATGGATAATTATCCCTGGAAGGTTGTTATTTTTTGCAAACTCTACATCATAATGAATTTGATAAAAATCTCCTGATGCGCCTGCATACTTAACCAGAAGCTGACTACTAGCGTTCTTGTACAAAGGTGTAACTTCGCTCGCTTCCTCTACATCATCCCAGTATAAGATTCTATTTGTCATATATACCTCTTTTATCCTAATAGCTAATCCCATTTGTTTTTTGAGTAGCTACAATTTGTCCTAATTGGTTAACATAGCTTGTTTCCCTAGTAATAATTATCATTTTTCCCAAACGCCCTTCTCTTTCTACAACATTTGCCAATTTGATTGTTACAGTTATTCTATCTCCTGGTCTTATATGTTCAAAATAGTTCCAATCGCTACCAGCATCTAGGTTTCTTGAAAATGGGCTTTCGGCGGCCTTCGGTAAATCACCTGGCCGTAAAGCTCTGCAGAAAGTTGGAGGAGCAATAATACTCCCGTAACTAGATTTTCTAGCTGATATTTCATCATTGTAAGCTGGGTTATCATCACCAATTGCTTCAGCAAATCTTGCAATATGTCCCTTTTCTATTTCATAAGTAATAGGTTGAGATTCTATACCCACAGCATTCAGTAACGATTCAGGAATGATGCTCTTATCTTGTGACATTATTCTTTCCTTAAATTTCATTAAAATAAAGTAATATAAGTTTATACCTACTCTTTGTTGAAATCAACGACTTGATCACTATGTTCTTCTATAGTTTTCATAATAGAAGGACGAATATTAATCCATGTATTTTTTTCCAATTCCATGTATAAAAAATCATATCCATATTTATGTACTGTTTCAATACTATTAAACCCACACCGCTTAAAAGCCTTTTGAGCTCTTGTATTCCATACAAGTGTGTGTAGATATATTTTATACATACCTCTATATGTAAACATGTGGTCAATTAATCCAACCATACTATCAAAACCATAACCATTGTTCCAATAGTCTCGATTGCCAATCATGATTCCTATTTCACATTCTCCCATAATCATATTAATGTCATAGCACATCATATTGCCGATATGTTGCCCACCTTTTGTATCAATTGCGAATCTTATGGAATAGGGGTTTTTATAATTAAATTCATATTTATATCCTCTTAAATATTCTTCATAAGTTTGACTTATCGGTCTTGAAGCATCTAGTTTAGATAATTCTTCATCGCACCTCCATGAATAATCATCGTGAGCATCACCCATAGACTTAGGACGAAGCAATATTTTACCTGAATTTATTACACCAGATTCCATTATATTGATTTTGCCCCAGATAATACTTTATTCACTATATCTGATTCACTTTGAAAGGTAAGAATATTTAAGCCTTTGTGGATATTCATCCAGCTAACTTCATCAAATTCATGATCATGGAACTCTAGTTTCCCCCCAGTTGTTTCCATAAGAAAAAATGTCACTTCTTTTGGGAAGTATTCCCCCCCCTGTGGTACTAGATATTCAATCATACCAATTGATTTATTTATCTTGCATTGAAGTCCAGTTTCTTCTTCTACTTCTCTTAGTGCTGTAGATTCTAAATCTTCTCCAATTTCTCTTTTACCTTTTGGTAATGCGTAAAGGTTTGCTTTAGTTCTTTTACAAATTATGATTTCTTCAATTTTATTTATTTTACGATAAACAACTCCACCTGCGGCAATTATTGTTTTTTCTTGTTTTATTTTCATAATATTATATTAATAACGTATATTTATACTTCAATGTTTTCTAAAGCTAATTCTAAAGACTCTTTAGATTCTGAGTCTTCATTTATCATGCTTAATAAAATCCTTTTCGCCATAGCTCCACCAATTGCACCTATTGACTCAATTGCACGATTTTTTACTTGAATATCCTCATCATTTAATAATTCTTGGAGATTTTGCAAGGTTGATTCATCTCCTAATTTACCCAACGCAACAGCCGATTCATATCTAATTTCTGGTAAATCATTATAAACCGCTGAGATTACAATATTAACCCATTTAATATTATCACTTTCACCCATGGCAAAAATTGCACTGGACTTAAGAATTGTGTTTTCTGATTGAAAAGCTATGTTTATATACTCATCTAATGAATCCGTATTAAAACAAGCAGATGATTCCATAGTTCTTCTCCATAATTCAGAATTCATATTTGATTTCTCAAGAATTAAATTAACAGAGTCTATTATCTTTGCTGAGATACGTCCTGACAATTTCCCATCTTTTATAAGATGACAAAATTTTCTTAGTAGTTTGGATGATTCTATTCTTACCGAGTCATCAACGTCATTTAATAGAATGTCAGTCGCTAAATCAGCAATTCTATAATCCTGGCATTCCCATAAGCCATTGATTGATTCTTTTCTCACCTGTGGACTTAAATCAGTTAATGTGAATTGTAATATTTCATAAAATTCTAATTCAAAGTTGTCTTCTGCAACAAAATTTAATTTCTTTAAAAACTTTATTTTTGTTTTTTCTTTTAATTTTAACCACCATACAATAAATGTATTTATTTCTATTGTATTTAATCCTGAAAGTTCTGCTAAATCATTTTCATCAAATTCATCAACAGATTTTTTTAAGTGATTTAATTTTATTAAAATTTCTTCAATTGCCATTATTTATTCATTATTTTTTCATAAAATTAATAGATCAGACATTTTAATTATATTCATTATGGAAAATTTTGTTATACATATACTCCAAAATTTAGAAGCCTTTCAAGCCACCGCTATCTAGTCTTAAGATTAACAACCTATTAGTAAATAATTAAGTTTTTTTAGTTTTTATTGGTAATTTTCTTTTTGGGTAACAAGTTTTACAAATCTCACACTTTCTACCATCACATCCTCTAGATGTGCAATATTCTCTCCCGTAGAAAATTATTTGAAGGTGTAATTTGTTCCATGATTCTATTGGGAAAAGTTTTTTTAAATCTTTTTCTGTTTGTAAGACACTTTTCCCATTACTTAGACCCCACCTTTGCGCAAGCCTATGTATGTGCGTATCGACAGGGAAAGCAGTATGCCCAAAACCTTGGGACATAACTACACTTGCTGTTTTATGCCCTACGCCAGGAAGAGATTCTAAGTCCTCAAAACTTTCTGGCACACTAGCGCTGAATCTTTCAACTATCTTAGTTGAAAGATCAAAAATAGCTTTTGATTTTTGTGGTGCTAATCCACAAGGTCTAATTATCTTATAAATCTCTTCAGTTCCTATTGAAGTCATCGATCTTGGGTTATTTGCTTTTGAGAAAAGCAATGGTGTGATTTTGTTAACACGTGCATCTGTGCATTGGGCACTTAATAGTACAGCAATAAGTAATTCGTAATTATTATTATGAGTTAAAGGTATCGATGTTTCTGGGTATATGTTATTTAAATAATTTAATATGAACAGCACTCTGTCTTTTTTTCTCATTTTTCTCTTTCAGATATATTTATAAGTGGTAAATTGATTACGGTTTACTACTTAATATAACGTTCCATTCTTCTTTTGTTATTGGCTGAACAGATAATCTTTGATTTTTAAATAGCACCATGTTTTGTAATTCTGGAATAGATTTTAAATCATCTACAAGTATTGGAGTCGTAAACTTTTCTTTTACTTGTATATCCACCATATACCATCGAGGTTTGTCTGGAGTACTTTTCGGATCAAAATGGATGTCATTTTGATCCCAAGCAGTAAAGTCAGGGTAAGCTTCTGTGACTACAGTAACTACGCCAACAATTACTCTTGGTTTTGAGTTTGAATAATAAAAGAAAAGATCATCCCCTAATTTCATTTTTTGCATATTATTACGAGCTTGATAATTTCTTACCCCATCCCATTCTGCAATTTGATTTGGTTCATTTTGTAAATCTTCAAAAGAATATGCATGTGGTTCTGATTTGATTAGCCAGTAATTTTTCACACTGAAATCTCCTTGAAATTTTTTCAATTAAACAGAAACTATATTTATTATATCACTTACGTATAATCGAAATGCCACTTTTTAGGTTCAATATACCCCTACATCAACTCCTGTATGGAACAGTTCGGGAGCAGAGAGATTTGAAAACACTTTGAAAAACCCATTTTTATAGTGTCTGTCATAGTCCCTAAACTTATGTAATGGATTATGTTTCCAATTAAGATAGGTGGCAAAGGGGTGAAGTATGAAGAAGTTAAATTGGTATTAATGACATTGGTTGCTTGTGGTGGTGGAGCTACTGATGATACTCAGAAAGAAATCAATGACTTACAGGAAAAAGTTAGTGAGCTTCAAAAAGAAGTTGAGGCATTAAAAGTGGAAATAGCTGAAGTAAGAACTGGAGCTATTGGTGAAATTTCAGACATAGTCGCTTACATGAATGAGTTTAATAGGGATTATAGCTTCTATAAAAGTTACTACACCAGGTCTTGCCATGGTGAAGGCTATTGCTAATCATGCCTTTTCTTATCGAGAATATTATCCAATGTATCCTCTACAACTTCTGATACTGTAATTAGATTTGATTATGTATAGCCAGTAATACTTAGATTGTGTAAATTTATTACCTAATGGTATAATCCTTTTTTATTTTAAATAGAGTTCTATAAATAATCAGATATGAAAATTGGCATATTAAATATAACAGGATATGGTGGAGTTGAATTAGCTAGATTACTTGACAGACATCCTGAATCAGAGATCGTGTCTATTACGGGTAGATCTCATGTCGGAGAACATATATCGGATGTTTTTCCACAATTAGATAACATGGACATGTATCTAGAAGAGGAATTATCAGGTTCATTGGATGTTGTGTTTTCTGCACTACCACAAGTAGCAAGCGCTGAAGCTTGTGTGCCCTTAATTAATCAAGGACTTAAGGTGATTGATTTAAGTGCGGATTTTCGATTAAAAGATTCCAATGAGTATAAGCAATGGTATGGACAAAACCATCCTTCTCCAGAGTCGCTGATTAATGCTGTTTATGGTTTATCAGAAATTAATACCGCAGAGATTAAATCTGCTAATTTGATTGGAAACCCCGGATGCTATCCAACTAGTGCATTACTAGGAGTCGCACCGTTGGCATTTGGAGATTTAGTTGATACAGACATAATTATTGACAGTAAATCGGGTGTTTCTGGTGCTGGAAGAACTCTTAGTTTAGGCACACATTTCTCAGAGATTAATGAGAGTGTTAACGCGTATGGTCTAGATGGCCATAGACATTTGCCAGAAATAGTGCAAGAAGTTAACGGGTTTTATAAAAGAAACCAATTGAATCAACAATCTAGAATAACATTTGTTCCTCATCTAATACCAATGACTAGAGGGATTTTGAGTACAATTTATTTGAATCCGAAACCTAGTTTATTAGAATCTTTACAAAAAGACCCTAGTGCACTTGATGAAATATACAAAGAATTTTATATGAATGCGAAGTTTGTAAAAATTGCCAAACGATCACCACAAACAAAGCAAACTCTTGGAAATAATAACTGTGTAATTTATCCTACATTTGATAGCTATACAGGAAGAGTTGTTATAGTTAGTGTGATTGATAATTTAGTTAAAGGAGCTGCAGGTCAAGCAATCCAAAATATGAACCTTATGTTTGATTTACCTGATGATACTGGCCTAGAAAACATAGCATTATTTCCATAACATTTGCACAGCTTTTTTTAAGGCTGTAATATATCTTCCATGCCCCTATCGTCTAGCGGCCTAGGACACAGCCCTTTCAAGGCTGAGATCGCGGGTTCGAACCCCGCTGGGGGCATTTTAAATTCTTTTGTATTGATTTAAGTACTTCAGATATTTTATTTCAGCAGATACTACATTATTTTTTATGTTTAATATTGCAAGAGTTCCTAAATCATTTTTTTTATGCCGTATACCTGGGTGTGCTGTACTGCCAGGATTTACAAATAATTTACCCTGATACCAACCTATATATTCTTCGTGAGTATCACTAAAACATACTATATCTACTGATTCACCAAACTTTTGTTCTAATAAATAATCAATACTATTATTATTATTAAATTCTAAAGTGTCTGAAAATACAACTGACGGACCCGGCCAATTAATATCATGAATCATGCCTATTCGAATATCCCCAACTTTTATAACCCTTGTTCGTTCAGAAAGCCTTTCACCTAGTTCATGCGGGTCGCCATAACCTCGTACAGCTTTTACTGGTGCAATAGTTTCTAAATGGTCAAGGATCCCTAATGTTTCTAAATCGCCACAATGAAGAATTAAATCAACATTTGCTAAAGTTTCAAGTACCTCTACAGGTTGCCCTTTGCCATAACCTAATTCATGTGTGCATCCAACTACCCCAATAATCATTATTCACATCCTTATTATGACCAAATTATGACCAAATATAACAAATATACACTAATGCTACAATTAAGGTTTAGGAGCGCTTCTAAACTTGACACTAAATCTAGTCAATGTTATTATCTACTTTCACTGTGAAGATAGGAAGTAGTAGGGGAATTAAAGCTAGACAGAGAACTGACGGTAGCTGAGAGTCAGTAGTAATTAGCCCTGAACTCGTCCTTGAACAGCTAGCTTGAAAATTACGAATAGATAGAGTTAGGGGTGAGCTCTTGACAATAGCTCAGAAAGAGTCTATTTCAATGAAATAGGAAATAGGGTGGTAACGCGGGAATATTTGTCTCGTCCCTTAGTGGGGACGGGATTTTTTATTTTTGAACATTTTATTCGGAGGTATTATGAAGCTTACAGGCGCTCAAATGGTATGTGAGAGTCTTATTCGTGAAGGCGTTGATACTATGTTTGGTATACCAGGTGGAGCAATTCTTCCTTTGTACCAAACTTTTCATGAATATCCTCAATTGAAACATATACTAGTCAGACATGAACAAAGCGCTGCGATGGCAGCTGATGGTTATTATCGAGTTACTGGAAAAGTTGGAGTTGCGATGGCAACCTCAGGTCCAGGAGCAACTAACTTAGTAACTGGTTTAGCGACAGCACAAATGGACTCAACTGCAATTGTAGCCATAACGGGACAGGTTTCAAGAGGCGCTATAGGAAAAGATGCTTTTCAAGAATGTGATATTACTGGGGTAACTTTGCCAGTGACTAAGCATAACTATTTAGTTATGGATATTAATGACATCCCTCGTGTTATAAAAGAAGCTTTTTATATTGCAAAATCTGGTCGTCCAGGCCCAGTATTAGTAGATATTCCAAAAGATTTATTTACTGAAGAAGCAGAATTTGTTTATCCAGAAACAGTTAATATTCCAGGCTACAATCCTACTATTGAAGGTAATATTTCTCAAATTAAAAAAGCAGCTACATTAATTAATAATGCCAATAAACCTGTAATATTATCAGGCCATGGAGCCGTATTATCTCGTGCTTTTGACGAAGTTAAAGATTTAGCTGAAAGAGCACAAATACCAGTAATTACAACTTTGTTAGGAATCAGCTCCTTTCCGGAGACTCATGTGCTGAGTGTAGGAATGCCGGGCATGCATGGTGTCGCTTATGCTAGTATGGCATTGGATCAGTCAGACCTTATTATTAGCTTAGGAGCAAGATTTGATGATCGAGTAACAGGTAAACTTAGTTCTTTTGCACCAAATGCAAAGATTATTCATATAGATATAGATCCATCAGTGATTGGTCAAAATATTAAAACACAAGTTCCACTAGTTGGTGATGTGAAAAGTGTTTTACAAGCTTTAAATCCACAGGTTAAACAAAATAATCATGAAGAATGGGTACAACATATTGAAGAACTGCGTATAAATCATCCATCACTTCGTTTAAAAGACAAAAAAAACTTGACACAACAATTTGTAATCAAGAAAATTTCTGATATGACTCAAGGTAATACTATTGTAGTTACAGGAGTTGGCCAACACCAAATGTGGACTGCTCAATATTATACTTTTTCAGAACCGAATTCCTGGGTTACATCTGGCGGATTGGGCACTATGGGTTTTGAAGTTCCTGCTGCTATGGGAGCACAAGTAGGAAGACCCGATTCCACAGTATGGTCTATTGCTGGAGATGGCGGTTTTCAAATGACATTAAGTGATCTTGCAACTATAGTGGAAAATAAACTACCAATTAAGTTTGCAATAATGAATAATCATTTCCTAGGTATGGTTAGACAATGGCAACATTTATTTTATGAAGATACTTTTACTGCTACGCAATATTCAGGCAATCCTGATTTTGTGAAATTAGCAGAAGCTTATGGGATACAGTCATTTCGAGTTACTGAAAAATCAGAAGTTGACACAGCTATCACTGATGCAATGCAGCACGATGGACCTGTATTAATAGACTTTATGGTTGATCCTGAAGAAAATGTATATCCTATGATTCCACCAGGAGAGAGTGTTAAAGAAATTGTTGAAGAACCTACGGAGGAACCAACGTGGCGATAGGAGATCATACCTTAGTTGCCTTAACATTACATCAACCTGGTGTTCTTAATCGCATATCAGGAATGTTTAGACGTAGGGGTTTCAATATTGCTAGTTTATCTGTAGGCCAAAGTGAATCAGAAGATTTAGCTCGCATGACTTTTGTTGTTAAAGGAGATGATGCAACTGTTGAACAAGTAACTAAGCAACTCTATAAACTAGTAGATGTTGTGCGAGTTACTGAAATAGACGAAGATAATTCAATTGTACGTGAAATGGCATTAATCAAAGTGGCTGCTTCAAACCAAAATAGATCTGAAATCATACAACTAAGTGAAATATTTCGTTCAAAAATTGTAGATGTTGCAGGAGAATCAATTGTAATTGAAATTACTGGTGATCAGTCAAAAATCGATAGATTTATTGTATTACTACAAACTTTTGGTATTAAAGAAATAATGCGTACGGGAGCTGTTGCTATGTCACGAGGAAGTTCTATAACGGCTCAGATTGATAGTAATGTTGCCAGCGCAGCAAGAATTAATAGTCGACCAAAAGATTATGAACAAAATTTATAAAAATAAAATTAGAGGTGTATTAGATGGTTGCAAATGTTTTTTATGATAAAGATGCTGATAGTTCATTTATTGAAGATAAAACTGTTGCAGTAATTGGTTACGGAAGTCAAGGGCATGCGCATGCTTTAAATATGAAAGATAATGGCGTGAAGGTAATAATTGGCTTATATGAAGGTAGTTCGAGTTGGGCTAAAGCCGAAGCAGATGGATTTGAGGTTATGAAAACTTCTGAAGCTACAGAAAATGCTGATGTTATTATGATGCTTTTACCTGATACTAGCCAAGCTGAAGTATATAAAAATGAAGTAGAACCCAATTTAACCTCTGGTAAAAGCTTGGCTTTTGCACATGGATTTACAATACATTATGAAACTATTGTACCTAACTCAAACATAGACGTATGGATGATAGCTCCAAAGGCACCTGGACATCGAGTTCGGGCAGTATTTCAACAAGGAAATGGAGTCCCTTCTTTAATAGCAGTACATCAAGACTATACTGGTAATGCCCAAAATATTGCACTTGCTTATGCACAAGCAATAGGGTCAATGCGTGCAGGTGTTTTAGAGACAACTTTTAAAGAAGAAACGGAGACTGACTTATTTGGAGAACAGGCAGTTTTATGTGGAGGCGTTACGTCTTTAGTTCAGGCAGCTTATGAGACTATGGTTGAAGCAGGTTATCAACCTGAATCAGCGTATTTTGAAGTAATGCATGAACTAAAACTAATCGTTGACCTTCTTTATGAGGGTGGAATGGAATATATGTGGTATTCGGTAAGTGATACTGCAGAATATGGAGGTCTAACAAGAGGTCCACGAATCATTGATGAAAGTGTAAAAGAAAATATGAAAAAGGTTATGGAAGAAATTCAGAATGGCACTTTCGCAAGGGAATGGATTGCAGAAAATGATGAAGGTAGACCAACCTTTTATAGAACAAGGAAAGAAAATGCAAGCCATCCGATTGAGTCTATTGGTAAGGATTTACGGGGAATGATGCCATGGTTAAAAGATACTGTTTAATTCGTTTCAAACGTTAGGTTAGGGGAGGAAATATGACGGATAAAGTCTTGATATTAGATACTACTCTTCGTGATGGTGAACAAGCAGCAGGTGCTGCAATGACCATTGAGGAAAAGTTTGAAGTGGCTCAACAATTAGATCGCTTAGGAGTTGATATTATTGAAGCTGGTTTCCCAATGAGCTCTCCTGGCGATTTCACTGCTGTTAAAAAAATAGCTGACGAAATTAGAAGACCTATAATAGCTGCATTATCTCATGCAAATAACAAAGCTGTAGATCGTACATGGGAATCTATAAAAGGAGCATCGCATCCTAGAATACATGTCTTTTTATCTAGTTCTGATATACATATTGCTCATCAACTTAGAAAGAACCGAGAAGAAGTATTAGCAATGGCTGTTGATAATGTTGCCCGTGCGAAGAGTTATTGTGAAGATGTTGAATTTTCTCCAATGGATGCTACTAGAACAGATCCTGAATATTTATTTGGAATGCTAGAAGCGTGTATTAATGCAGGCGCAACAACTTTGAATATACCAGACACTGTAGGTTATGCTGACCCAAGAGAATTTGCTCGTTTATTAGTAGATATTCAAGAAAAAGTTCCTAATATTGATAAAGCCAAATTGAGTGTGCATTGTCATAACGATTTAGGAATGGCAGTTGCTAATAGCTTAGCTGCTGTTAAAGTAGGGGTTCGACAAGTTGAAGGATGTATTAATGGAATAGGGGAAAGAGCAGGAAACGCTGCACTTGAAGAAGTTATTATGGCTCTTCATACCCGTAAAGATTATTACCAAGTAGATTTAAATATAGACACTACTCAGATTTATAGAACAAGCAGGCTTGTAAGTGATATAACAGGTTTTGCATTACAGCCTAATAAAGCTGTAACTGGTGGAAATGCCTTTCGTCATGCATCTGGAATTCATCAAGATGGACTTTTAAAAGATAGAACAACTTATGAAATCATGGATCCACAAATGATTGGATGGCCAAGTAGTGAGTTGGTACTAGGTAAACTTAGTGGTAGACATGGATTGAAATCACGATTGAATCAACTAGGTTACGAACCTTCTGATGCAGAGTTAAATAGAATATTCGTTGATTTTAAATTATTAGCAGATAAAAAAAGAGAAGTTACTGATCGTGACTTAGAATCGCTAATGAAAGACCAGCGTAGAAGTTTTGATGAAACCTATAAACTAGATCAAATACAGGTTACTTGTGGAGACCAAGGTATCCCAACTGCAACTATCACTGTGACAGGCCCTGATGGTACAACTAAAACTGATGCAGCAACTGGAACCGGCCCTGTTGATGCAGTCTACCAAGCAATTAATCGAGTTATAAACGTTAATAATGAATTAACTGAATTTAGCGTTAGGTCTGTAACTGAAGGAATTGATGCTGTTGGTGAAGTTGTAATCCGGATAGTTAGCGATGAAATTGAATATGTGGGTCGAGGTGCTGATACAGACATTATTGTTGCATCAGCAAAGGCTTATATGAATGCACTTAATCGTTTATTGAGTATTGGTATTATCAATTAGTCCATTCTAAATGATTTGAATTATTTTAAGAGAGGGTAAATATGGGTAAAACTTTATTTGAAAAGATATGGAATGAACACGTTGTTGTTCAAGATCCTGAAAAACCATCACTGATATATATTGATTTACATTTAATACATGAAGTAACTTCCCCGCAGGCGTTTTCTGCTTTACGAGCCACGAATAGGAAGGTTCGCAAACCCGAATTGACTATTGCTACTGTTGATCATAATGTCCCTACTAAAGATCGCCATTTACCAATTGCTGATCAAATTTCAAGGACACAAATCGAATACCTTGATAGGAATGTGAAAGAGTTTGGAATAACATATTATGGTATGAATAGTGCAGGCCAAGGAATAGTCCATGTGATTGGACCTGAACAAGGTTACACTCAACCAGGTAAAACAATTGTTTGTGGAGATAGCCACACATCTACTCATGGAGCATTTGGTGCATTAGCATTTGGAATAGGTACTTCAGAAGTAGAACATGTATTAGCAACCCAGTGTTTGCGACAAAGTAAGCCTAAAACCATGGAAATCCGTGTGGATGGTAAATTGCCAATTGGTGTAACAGCCAAAGATATAATCTTAGGAGTGATAGGTCAAATAGGTGTTGATGGAGCTGTCGGTCATGTTATTGAATATACTGGTGAAGCAATTCGCTCTTTATCGATGGAAGGCCGAATGACTGTATGTAATATGTCTATTGAAGCTGGTGGCCGTGCTGGTATGATTGCCCCTGACCAAGTCACTTTTGAATATTTGAAAGGTAAACCTCATTGTCCAAAAGGCAGAAATTTTGATAAAGCTGTTGAAAAATGGCAACAATATAAAAGTGATCCTGACGCTGAATACGATAAAGTTGTTATAGTTGATGCCACTAAATTAGCTCCATTTGTTACTTGGGGGACTAATCCTGGTATGGTCGCGAAAATAACTGATGTTGTTCCTGCTCCAGGTTCATTTGAACTAAAAAGCCAACAATTAGCCAGCCAAAAAGCTCTAGACTATATGCACCTTGATCCAGGTACACCAATAACCGATATTTCTTTAGACCGCGTGTTTATTGGATCTTGTACAAATTCTCGTATAGAGGATTTGCGTGCAGCGGCACAGGTTGTTAAAGGATATAAAGTGAATGAAAATATTAATGCTATTGTTGTTCCTGGATCTTTTAAGGTTAAAGAAAAAGCTGAAAAAGAAGGACTTGATAGAATTTTTAAAGAATCTGGTTTTGAATGGCGAGAGGCTGGTTGTTCTATGTGTTTAGGTATGAACCCTGATTTTTTAACACCGGGAGAACGCTGTGCATCCACTTCAAATAGAAATTTCGAAGGCAGACAAGGACCAGGAGGTCTAACACATTTAGTCAGTCCTCAAATGGCAGCAGCAGCAGCTATTGAAGGCACTTTTGTAGATATAAGAAACTGGACATTCAAATAAACAGATATAAGGAAATAACTTATGGATAAATATACTAAGACTAATGGGAAGGTCCTTCCTATGAATCGTGCTAATATTGATACGGATCAAATAATTCCTGCAAAATACTTAAAGAGAGTAGAACGTACCGGTTTCGGGCAATATTTATTTGATGCTTGGAGAAAAATGCCTGATGGTACTCTCAACCCAGACTTTATATTAAATGATAAACGTTATGAAGGGGCAACTATACTTGTGGCAGGAGCCAATTTTGGTAGTGGTTCGTCTCGAGAGCATGCACCTTGGGCATTAAATGATTATGGCTTCAGAACAATTTTAGCTCCAAGTTTCGCTGATATATTTAGAAGTAATTGTTTTCAAAACGGGATGCTACCAATTGCTTTAGATCAAAAGATTATTGATAAAATTATTAAGAAATCCTTAGCTAATCCAAACTATTCCCTAACTGTTGACCTTGAATCAAGTGTTATAAGTGATTCAGATGAATTAACAATAGAATTTTCAATAGATAATTTTAAAAAACATTGCCTTCTTGAAGGCCTTGATGATATAGGGCTTACCATGTCGGAAGAGTTTATGATCAAAAACTACGAATCGAGACATGTGATTACCTAAGTCCTAATTATGTCATTCTTTTTTAACATTGAAAACCAAGACCAAAATGCTAGAGCAGGCACTCTTTCAGTTAATGGCAACGATATATTGACACCAGTATTTATGCCTGTTGCAACAAAAGGTGCCGTAAGAACATTATCTTCCCAAGATTTATTTCATTTAGGTTTTAATATAATATTAAGCAATACTTATCATTTATATTTAACTCCTGGCTTGGATGTTCTTAGAAAATTTCAAGGACTACATAATTTCATGAACTGGCCAAAAACTATCCTTACAGATAGCGGAGGTTATCAAGTTTTTAGTTTAAACCACAATGCTAAAATTAACGATGAAGGTGTTATCTTTAAATCCCATATTGACGGTTCTTCACATTTTTTTACTCCTGAATTGGTTATTGATATACAAAATGTCATAGGATCAAATATTGTTATGCCTTTAGATCATTGTATATATTCTGTGGAGGATAAGAATGCTGTAAAAATATCATTGAACCGAACCCATGACTGGCTTAAACGCTCTATAAAAGCTCATGACGGTTCTACAAGCTCTCTTTTTGGCATTATACAAGGAGGAGTTTATCCAGACTTGCGTAAGGAATCGTGCCTATACGAAACAGAACTAGATCTCCCTGGTTATTCTATTGGCGGATTAGCTGTTGGAGAAGATAAATCAACTATGTATCAAGTAGTTGAAGAATGCAACGAATATCTGCCAAAAGACAAACCGCGATACTTGATGGGAGTAGGTTCTCCTGAAGATTTAGTTACTTGTGTCAGTTTGGGCATAGATATGTTTGACTGTGTATTGCCCACCAGACTTGCAAGAAATGGTGCTATTTTTACTAAATCTGGTCGTAAAAATATCAAAAAATCTATCAATAAATTGCAAGATACTTCTTTAGAAGATACTTGTACATGTTTCACTTGTCAAAATTATTCAACAGCATACATTCATCAATTGTTTAAGGTTTCAGAAATGCTTGGGTATCGACTAGCGACGATACATAACTTATTTTTTCTTCATAATCTTATGAATGATATAAGGGAATCTATAAAAAATAAAACTTTTAATTCTTTCAAAAATGAATTTTTAGGAATTTATAAAACAACTAATGAAGAAGCTAGAATTGCTCAAAAGAAACAATGGATTTCAAGTAGGTCAATCAATTCAAAATAGAATTAGAAAATGTTCCTCATATAGAATTTAGACTTCCGCATACACTTAGAGGATTGTTTGATATGAATTCCAATGAAGTTTATCTAGTATGTTGAGTAGTATTCTACTGTTATCTAATAGTATATCTCAAGAAATTTTTATATCATATTCTTGTATTTTAGTTCGAGCATCTTGCACTACAGTGATTTCGGCTAAATCATCTGCTGACCATCCTGGTATTGGCTTTCCATTCAAATTACGTCCAAGAACGCTCGATTCACAACTATTGTGGTTTAATTCTAGGGCATGACCGTCTTCATGCACAACATACTATATTCTTGTTCATTTACACTCGTTATTTATATTTCAGGATGTTGTTTAAAAAACCCTTTTTCTTGTTCGTATGCCCAACCAGCTTGATAAATTAATGATTCTTTGAAATATGGACCAGCGATTTGAAATCCGAGTGGTAGCCCATTTGTAGCTAAACCTGTTGGTATTGAACAGGCAGGATGCCCAGTGACATTAAAAACAGTTCGAGCTTGCCGAGGATACGTTCTAGCTATAGTTTCTGGTTCATCAATTCTACAAGCAGTTTCCATACTGGAAGCTGTCATAATTAAATCGAATTTTTTAAACAGATTATTTATTTCTTGAGATAGTTTCGTTCTTGTACGTAATGCATTAACATAGTCTTCTCCTTTAATAAATAGTCCTGGCATAAGTCTTGTACGAGTTGCCTTACTATATTCACCAGGTCGCGTCTTAAACCAATTTTCATGAATTGATAAAGCCTCACTATACATAATTATAGAATTACATGATGAAAAGTGGCTTAGTGGGGAGACATGGACTTCTTCAACAATGGCACCAAGTTTTCTAAATGTTTCAGCAGCTTTATCAATTGCATTGCACATTTCAGTTTCAGCTTGTAAGTCAACAGTATAAAAATGACGAATTAATCCAATTTTAAGACCTTTAACTCCATTTTGTATAAATTCAGTAAAATCTGGAACCGGCTGTGAACTTGATGTACTTGGATCATTTTTATCAAATCCGGCGATTATATTTAATAGTAGGGCATTATCTTCAACTGTCCTAGTCATTGGACCAACGTGATCAAGTGAAAAACTCAATGGAACGACTCCAGCTTTACTAACTCTTCCATAGGTAGCTTTCATTCCAACAATACCGCATGAAGTAGCTGGATTTCTTACAGACCCTCCAGTGTCAGTTCCTAATGCTGCCGGTAACATTCCACTGGCAACTGCAGCTCCAGATCCACTTGAAGATCCTCCTGGGTGGTAATTGGTGTTCCATGGATTTCTAGCTGGAGGAAAAGGCAGATCAAATGCAGGTCCACCGATGGCAAATTCGTGTAATGCTAATTTACCCATAAATACTCCACCAGCAGATTCTAGCTTGCTAGTTACAAAAGCATTTTTTTTTGAAACATTATCTAATAATATCTTAGAGTGCGCAGTGGTAATTAATCCCTTGACATCAATAATATCTTTAAGGCCGTAGGGTATACCCGTTAAAGGAGTAGTTAAGTTCTTTTGTTTGATTGTCTCCATAGCTTTATCTGCATCAGATAGGGCTCTTTCAGGAGTTGTTTTTATATAAGCATTCAGTTGAGGGTCTATATTTTCAGTTCTTTGAATCAAAGCTTTTGTATATTCTATAGGTGATAATTGATTTGATTGAATTTTTTCTGAAGCTTCTTTAAGAGTTAACCAATGTAAGTCATTCATTGTGTATCTTTTCAAAGTTAGTGGGTATGTATACATTTGATGGCTCATCGTACATATGATGAGCTCGGGGCATTGTTTTTGTTAAATTCAGAGCTATTTTGCTAGCAGTTATTATTTCTTCTGTATAATCATTAACAAGTTCAGTAAAACCTGATTTTTTAATTTCATCTAACATGACAGTTGTTTCTTTATTCATAATAGATACCTTAAATTAATAGCCTCCAGCTACAGCTGGTACTATACTTACCTCATCTCCAGATTTAGTAGGGGTATTCATTCCTTCAATAAAACGTACATCTTCTCCATTAAGATAAATATTTACAAAATATCGAAGTTCTCCATCTTCATCACAGAGACGATCTTTTATTCCATTAAAGTCTTTTTCAAGTAATTCAATCAACTCTCCAATAGAAGTTGCGTTAATTTCAACTTGATCTAATTCATTGGTTAGTTTCCTTAATGGGCCAGGGATTCTAACTTTAATACCCATTGATACTATCCTCCATTTTTTGTTTTATCCTTCGACTAATGATTCTTCGCTTGTGTTATTGTTGATATCGTCCACTGTAACTCCAGAAGTTTTTGCCCAGTTGAGACATTTTGAAATTTCAGGCTCAGCTCCTATTATATCAAGTATAACCCACCCCATTTCTGGTCTGACATCTGCTCTTCTAATATTAGTTATTATTTCGAAGTTTTTACTAATAGTATAAATAATAGGTTCTGTAACTAAATTAGTAGGGAAAGTAAATTTTACACGTTTAACAGCCATATATAAGATCCTCATCTAAAATTATATTAGAATAAAGGCAAAAAGTTAAGCCTTATTAGAAATAATAAATGGATTATAACAAAAACCTTAACAATTTGATAGTGAAGGGAAGGGCTCAGACCAAGAATGATCTGAAATATAATTCTTTGTTTAACCTGCGTTTACCTTTTAGTTTGGTTTCAGGTTGTAAACCAAACACTGAAAATCAGTAAGATAAACGTCGACTTAAGGAATCCAATTAAGGAATCTCCCTAGAAAGGAGGTGATCCAGCCGCACCTTCCGGTACAGCTACCTTGTTACGACTTCGTCCCAGTTACCAACCCCACCCTCGGCAGCTGCTCCCCCGAAGGGTCAGCTCACTGACTTCAAGTGTTGTCGACTTCCATGACGTGACGGGCGGTGTGTACAAGCCCCGGGAACGTATTCACCGCAGTATTCTGACCTGCGGTTACTAGCAGCTCCACGTTCATGCAGGCGAGTTGCAGCCTGCAATCCCCACTGAGACCGGCTTTTAGGGATTAGCTCGAGCTCGCGCTTTCGCGACCCGTTGTCCCGGCCATTGTAGCGTGTGTGTAGCCCAGGGTGTAAGAGCCATGCTGACTTGACGTCATCCCCACCTTCCTCCCCTTTTTGTGGGGCAGTCTGGTTAGAGAAAACAACTAACCACAGGGGTTGCGCTCGTTGCGGGACTTAACCCAACACCTCACGGCACGAGCTGACGACAGCCATGCAGCACCTGTACTAGCTCCCCGAGGGGTCCTTTACCTTTCGGTTCAGTACCACTAGTATGTCAAACCCTGGTAAGGTTCTTCGCTTAGCATCGAATTAAACCACACGCTCCGCTGCTTGTGCGGGGCCCCGTCAATTCCTTTGAGTTTTAGTCTTGCGACCGTAGTTCCCAGGCGGGATACTTAACGCGTTAGCTTCAGCACAGAAGGGGTCGATACCCCCCATACTCAGTATCCATCGTTTATGGCATGGACTACCCGGGTATCTAATCCGGTTTGCTACCCATGCTTTCGCGCCTCAGTGTCAGGTGCAGCCCAGAAAGCCGCTTTCGCCACTGGTGTTCCTCATGATATCTACGCATTTCACCACTACACCATGAATTCCACTTTCCTCTACTGCCCTCTAGCTTAGAAGTATTCTTGCACCCCTCCCAGTTAAGCCGGGAGATTTCAACAAAAACTTTCTATGCCACCTGCACGCCCTTTACGCCCAATAAATCCGGACAACGCTTGCCTCCTACGTATTACCGCGGCTGCTGGCACGTAGTTAGCCGAGGCTTATTCCTGGAGTACCGTCCTTACTCTTCCTCCAGAAAAGAAGTTTACAACCCTAAAGCCTTCATCCTTCACGCGGCGTCGCTGCGTCAGACTTTCGTCCATTGCGCAAGATTCCCTGCTGCTGCCTCCCGTAGGAGTGGGGGCCGTGTCGCAGTCCCCCTCTGACTGATCGTCCTCTCAGACCAGTTACTCGTCGTAGGCTTGGTAGGCTTTTACCCCACCAACTACCTGATAAGCCGCAAGCCCGTCCTCGGGCGACCGAAGCCTTTACATTGAAACCATTTGGTTCCAAAGACTATGCGGTATTAGCATTGGTTTCCCAATGTTATTCCCCACCCAAGGGTTGGTTACTTACGTGTTACTCAGCCGTCTGCCACTGATCCACCGACCGAAATCGGTTTCACCGTTCGACTTGCATGCATTAAGCGCGCCGCCAGCGTTCGTCCTGAGCCAGGATCAAACTCTCAGCTCAAAAACCTTCCATTCACTATCAAATTGTTAAGGTAAACAGTCAACTGCTTGTTTCGCTTAGAACCTGGCGGATTCATAGCTAATTACAGAAGACAACAACCTAAAGCAATGCTTCAGGTAAAGAGCTATATTAGTTAATTCAACGGCTTCTGTCAAGGATAATACCTGTATTCAATATAAATAATCGATACTTCGTTGCAATTTTAACGGAGATAGATTTTTATAGCTTAACTAAATTACGAATAAGCATAATATATTTTCGAACTTTCAAAACCGAAATCAACAATAATGATATCAATTTAGATATGTAGATTTTCCAGTTTGTTTTCTAAAGACTTTTGTCTTAAAGCCATAGTTAAGTCCCCACGCGTTCTTTCAAGAACTCCTCGTAATTGATCTACTGTCCTTCTAAGACCTCCTGTTACTGCTTCAGGGTAGTCTATCCCCGCGAGCATACTGTATGTTTCATCCATGCATTCCATCCATACTTCACATGATTCTAATTCATCTGTTCTCAAGGCATCTAGGATTGTTCTTCTTAATTCACTTGCTGCTTCTGCTAACCCATTCAAATATGGAGATGTTTGTACATTTAAATCAGCGGCACTTGGAATTTGTTGATTTGTTAGAAACGCTAAAGCTACATTAGCCTCGGTAAATTCTTTTTGAGCATCTAATACATACCCGGATGACATTATTGGAGTGTTTTCTATACTTTCGTTATTGATTTTATCGATAAGAATTTTAGCTTCTTGGATCAACTTAGAACTGTCAGTATATTGTTTTCTGTGAGCATTTTTTATAGCAGCAGAACATAAATGTATTATTTGTCTTGTTAATGGATAAACAGTTTCTCGCTTTGTATGAATTGTTTCAAGTTCTATTTTCGAGAATTCTATATTTGTTTCAATTGATTTAATTATTTTATTCATTAGGTTTCTCTTATTATTTGTTATATATTTCTTTTAAATTGATTTATTTTCCGCACTAGTTGTTTAGTAGCATTCTCAGGATTGGAAGATAGGCTTATAGCGCTTATTACGCAAATGCTATCAGCACCTGCTTCAAGAACTAAATCTATATTATTTATATTAATACCTCCAATCGCAACAATAGGAGGTGTTGATGGTAATTTTTTAATTTTAGTAATGTGTTTCAGCGATGAAGGTCTCGTGTTAGTCTTGGAATCAGTTGCAAACATGGCACCTATTGCTATATAGTCCGCTCCTTCTTGGATGGAATTTCGACATTCTTCAAAGTTATTGTTTGATGTGCCAATAAACTGGTTGGAGTTCAATATTTTACTGACATAATGATAAGGTAGATCATTTTTACCTATATGAAGTCCATGTGCGTTTGTTGCTAACGCCAAATCTGCATGATCATTTATTATAAAAGCTGCATTATATTCATCGCATAATTTTTTTAATTCGAGAGCGGTTTTTATTTGAATTCCTTTCTCATTTTGTTTATCTCTGAATTGAATTGCTCTTGTTCCTCCAGATAAGGTGCCTTTAGCTATTTCAATGATTGAATTTTTGTTAACTATTGCAGGGTCTAAAATTACATAGAGTCCGTTAATTCTTGCGGCGGATTCTTTTTTATTTAGAACATATTTCATAAATCTAATTCTTTTGGCATAGTTCCTTCTCTGGCAGCATCTATAGATTCTTTAATGGAAGAAGGCATTTCCATATCCCAATCGGAGAAGTTTTTTTCCACATTCCTTCCTATGTTTCTTGGGTCATTATAAAAATTACTAGATGTTGATTGATTTACAGGGTTGCTATCATGTACTTGTTGTATGCTTTTTGATACAGAAAATTTACTAAATATTCTCATTAGCTGATTAGAGTTGCATTTTTCACATATAGCAGAAATATCATTATGAATCGATCGTATGAATACAGCTGTTACAGTGCTACATTCTTGGCATTTATATTCATATATTGGCATAATGTTCTCTTTGTGTGAATTAATCCGAGCTCTTTGGGTCAATTGTTTTACCATATTGTTTCAATTCTCTACCAAACTCATTACCCATGTCTTTTCGCATTCCATTGACCCATTTATTAATACTTGCAGGGTCATTATCGTCACGATCACTCATTGTTTCAAAAGACGGGAAATTCATACCGGAATCCCATGCAGATTTATGGCTAAATGGCGACATTATTCTTTTTAGGTTTCCACCTTTGCACGAGACATCAGAACATACGAGATTGGGTGCTTTACCATCTCGTATAAGAATACTTACAATTGTATTGCAATCACTACATCTATATTCGTAAATAGGCATAATTATTTCAAGAATTATTTATAATGTTTATTATATCACTTAATACTATGTTTGATAGGTGCAAAAGACTTTCTATGTATTTTGGTCACACTATTTGTTATGAGCTCTTCCGAATGCGATTTAGTGTAATACCCTTTGTGAGATCCAAAGCTGTATCCGGAAAAATATTTGTCATATTTCAGCATCATTCTGTCTCTTGCAACCTTGGCTATTATAGAAGCCGCGGCAATCGATAATGATATGTTGTCCCCTTTAATTATTGACTTTTGACCAATATCTATATCGCATATATTTAAACTATCGACTAGTAAATATTGAGGTTTTTTAGACAAATGACTGATTGCTCTTTTCATAGAGAGTTTGGTTGCGGGAACTATACCAATGGTATCAATTATTTTTGCCGATACAATACCAATACTGCAATCTATAGAATATTGTTTTATCAATTTACTGAGTCTATTTCTTTTTGTTGGAGATAGTTTTTTACTGTCGTTTATCTCATCATAGAATTCGAATTTTTCAGTAAGATTTAGTATCACTGATCCAGATACTACAGGTCCTGCAATAGTGCCTCTTCCAACTTCATCTAATCCTGCTATTAGTTTATAGCCTTGACTGACTAAATCCAATTCATATTCTAGTGTTGGCATTTAGATCAGCTTTGTTGATATATTTCAGTATAATTATTAGAAGTAGACTTAATAGAATTACTTATAATTCCACCTCCTAGTAGTTCTTCCCCACGATAAAATGCACATATTTGCCCAGGTGAAATTGCTCCTTGTAAATCATTAAATATGATTGTTGCACCTTTTTCAGTGGGAGTTAATTCTGCATTTACTTCAGGAGCCTTATACCGAACTTTTACAGTGACCTTGGTAGGTGACAATATTGGTGTTCTTATATAGTTAACATTTGTAATTTCTAAACCTTTATTTAGAAGTTGAATTTTTGGGCCTACTGTAACAACACCGTCATTGGAATTAATATTATTAACATAAAGAGGGTTTTGAGAATTAACGCCTAATCCTTTTCTTTGGCCTACTGTGAAGTTATGTATCCCTTTATGGGTTCCTAATAATTCCCCGCTGTCATCTTTAATGATTCCAGGTTTTATAGTGATTTTTGGTGAAACAAAGTCTCGATAATTCCCTGAAGGTATAAAGCATATCTCTTGACTATCTGGTTTATTTGCAACAGGTAAATTGTAATCGATAGCAATTTTTCTAATCTCTGGCTTCATATAACCACCAATTGGAAAAAGTAAATTCTTCAATTGGTTTTGTTTCAATGTGTGTAGTACGTAAGACTGATCTTTATTTTCATCGATTCCTTTTAGTAAGGAAAATTGGTTATCTGTTTGATTGACTCTTGCATAATGACCTGTCGCGATATAGTCAGCTTCGTATGCAATAGCTTTTTGCATAAGAAAGTTGAATTTAACTTTATCATTACAAGCAACACAAGGATGAGGAGTTTTACCCTTTTCATATTCTTTTACAAAATAACCTATTACAAATTGTTGAAATTCTTTTTCAAAATTTAGTAAATAATGAGGTATTTCTAAAATTGAACAAACTTGTCGAGCATCTTCTACATCTTCCAAACTACAACATCCATGGTTTTGTTTCGTCAAAGAATCATCACCAGAAGTGGGGAATAATCTCATTGTGATTCCAATAACATCATAACCTTGTTCTTTAAGTATTACTGCTGCAACAGAGGAATCAACCCCTCCACTCATTGCAACTATTACTCTTTGTTTTTTACTCGTATCTATCATTGCTTCAGATTATCACAGTATGTTCAGTCTATCAATATTATACATATATACTAGTTTCTATATAGGTGTATAATAGTTTTCTTATTAAATTAATTGTGGATATATGTAAATGATGAAAGAAACCTATGATAGTTATCTTAATCTTGCTAAAAGTGCAGTCACTATTGCTTCAGATAAACAAGCAACAGACATTTTATTGATTGATATTAGCCCAGTTGGTACTTTCGCTGATTTTTTTGTTTTTATCACCGTCGACAATTCACGTTTAATGAATGCATTGATAGACGATTTGAAAGTGTCCATGAAGAATGAAGGTGCTGAACTCTTTCATATTGAAGGCGAAATTGAATCCGGCTGGGTGCTAATGGACTTTGGTAGCACTATAGTGCATATATTTTCACCTGAAACTAGACAGTATTATGATATAGATTCATTGTGGCTAACACCCCCAGCAAAGCAAATTGTTAAGGTTCAATAATCCAAGGTTTAATATCTCTGTAATCTTCAAGTAATTCACCTCCTTTGAAAAAGATACCTAATTCGATTTTTGCGGATTCTACTGAATCAGACCCGTGTATCAAATTTCTACCGATATCTATTCCAAAATCTCCTCTGATTGTTCCAGGGCTTGCTTCTACTGGATTAGTTGCACCCATTGTATTTCTGGCAACAGACACACAATTTTTTCCTTCTAATGCGATAGCTATAATTGGACCAGACGTAATAAACTCAACTAATGGACCGAAAAATGGTTTATCAGCATGAGAACTATAATGTTTAGAGGCTAATTCACTATCCATTTGAAAAATCTTTAAACCAATTATTGCCAATCCTCGCTGTTCAATTCGTGAGATTATTGGACCAACAAGACTTCTTTGTAATGCATCTGGTTTTAATAATATTAAACTTCTTTCCATTCTTGTAACTCCTTTGATTCTATTTTGTTTTGTTTATTGTTGGAGGCCTTAAATAAAATGGTTCAAGACTAGTTGGGTCTGTTATTTCATTGTTATTTAATTTTTCCATACCTATCTTTGCTAAGTTAATAATTCTTTCACTTGAAGTTGTATTTGTTATTTCTATAGTATTTAACCTTTCGAAGTATAAGAGGTTTTCTATTGCTTCTTCGCAAATAATAACACTCTTTTTACACATATAACCTAATTTAGTAATAGTAGATGTTATTTTTTCTAGCAGGTCATCCTTTGGAATAATAGTTGGCTCCTGTATTTTAGTTAGTTTACCGTCATTAGACCTAAATAACGACCATGCCATTTGTATTTTATTAAGGTTGATAATGGGGCAAATTATTGTTGGTGTTGATGATTTATGTGAATAAGCTAAAATTTCAAGAGAATTCGAAACCACCATTGGTACATTATATGACCAAGATATAGTTTTGGCAGTAGTAACTCCTACTCTTAATCCACTGAATTGTCCTGGGCCTATGTTAATAGCAATACCTTTTAAATTTGCAATATTAACTTTTGATTCAGTTAGAATTCGATCAATAGTTGGTAATAAATCAGGGGTATGGTTATATTCGGTGGTCCACTCAATTGAATTTATAATTGAGTAATCCTTGCGTATAAGTGCCACACCTGAGTTTTTACTTGAAGTATCTATGGATAATAACATGTGTCTGTAACTTTATTTGTGTAATGAAGATTTTATATTAGTTAATATTTCATTATGATTGTCCCCTTTAGATGAAATATTAAATTCTCTAGAAGTTTCATCAATAATATTTATATCTACTAGGATATATGATTGGGGCAATAAATGTATAAATTTATCAGGCCATTCGATAACACATATCGAGTCTTCTCTAATTAGTTCAAGTATTCCTATGTCATAAAAATCAATCTCATTATCAATTCTATAAAGATCTACATGGTATATAAGGCTATCAGATCTATATTCATGTGTTATAACAAAAGTAGGGCTTTTGACTTTAATGCTTGAGTCTAATTTGTTAACTATTGATTTTGTTAGTGTGGTTTTACCTGTTCCCAAATCACCTCTTAATAATAATAATGAATCGGATCCTATAAATTGAGAAATAATTTGCCCCAATTTGTTAGTTTGTTTTTCTGATTTTGAGATATAAGTAAAATCATTCATTGTTTGAAATGATCCCATCCATCGAATTTATCTAATTTGTATACTTTATTATTTTGCGTTAATTCTATTATTCCTATATTTCCCGAACAAGCTTGTCCGATAATGTGGGAATTGGGCAATAAAGAATTAAGTGAATCCAGTTTGTCAGAAGAGATTCCAAATAATAATTCATAATCTTCCCCTCCATTTGTTGCCATTTCAAAAGCTGATTCTGGGAAAATTTGAGATAAGACAGGATGTATTGGTATTGAAGAATAGTTTATTTCCGCACTGAGTTGGCTGGAAACCAGCATTTTATTCAAATCACTGAATAAACCATCACTAATATCCATCGCTGATGTAGCTCCTAAATTAGCCAGGGTTGTCCCATCATCAATCTTCGGTTTTGGTCGAAAATGAGAATTGAGAAGAAGTCGACGATTTTCTTCAGAAATATTGTTGTATAATTTTTCTGATTTAGATGCTAATTCAAATCCTCCTTTGGATAATCCTGTAAAATCTGTGATTCCAATAAAGTCTCCAACATTTAATGAAGACCTTGTAAGGATAATGTTTTGATTTACACCGTATAATGCAACTGTAATGAACAATATTGGAGACTTGACAATATCTCCTCCAATAATTGTTGTATTATACGTTGAAGCACATTCTATTATGCCTTGGTAAAGATTTTTAAATTCGCTTAATTCCATTTCCCCAGGTAAGCCTAAAGTAATTAGAGCAGTTGTTGGAACACCAGCCATAGATGCTATGTCGCTTAAATTAGTAGCCATCGCTTTCCATCCAATATCTACTAAATTGCATCTTTCTGTATCGAAATGAATTTTATCTACCATTGTATCTGTAGTCGCTAATTGTGTTTTAGAATTCACATCCCATACTGCTGTATCGTCACCAACACCAATAGATATATTGAGAGAATCTTTTAATGATGATTGGATCACATCGTTATTCAATGAGTTTGAAATATAATCTATAATATTAAATTCGCCAAAATCTTTAATTTTCATTTTATTCTATGATTTATGCTTATAATAAGGATAAAATTATAAATCTTTTTGTTAATTTTAATACATATACTATAATAGCACGATAAGAATTAATAATTATACTAATTAAAATATTGACAGCAGATACATGCAATGTTAAATTCCTGTGAGGGTTCCGAGGCCCGCTAGCTCAATTTGGCAGAGCAACTGACTCTTAATCAGTAGGTTCTCGGTTCGAGCCCGAGGCGGGTCATATTCATGGAAGCCTTTTTTGATGATCCATTATACATGGGGGGGAGTGTCGGAATTGGTAGACGAGCATGACTTAGGATCATGTGCCGTGAGGCGTAGGAGTTCGAGTCTCCTCTTCCCCACGAATATAGAATCACTTATAATAATAAATAATAAATAATATTGGGAGGATACAGTGGCAGCACTCCTGGAAGTTAAGAACTTAAGAACACATTTTTATACTATCGAGGGTGAAGTTAAAGCGGTTGATGGTGTTTCTTATGATCTCCAACCTGGCGAAATTCTAGGGCTGGTTGGCGAAAGTGGATGTGGTAAAAGCGTAAGCGCTATGTCGGTTATGCGACTAATTCCTTGGCCCCCAGGAAAAATTCTCGATGGAGAGGTTATTTTTGACGGTGTAGACCTTTTGAAATTAAGTGAAGAAGAAATGCGAAAGATTAGAGGCAAAGAAATTGGTATGGTATTTCAAGAACCAATGACCTCTTTAAATCCAGTGTTAACTATTGGTAAACAAATAACCGAAACCATGGAACTTCATTTAGGATTGTCTTCCTCTCAAGCAACTGACAGGGCAATAGAGTTGTTGGAAATGGTGGGTATACCAGATGCAGTTAGCCGCCTAGCTCAATATCCACATCAATTTAGTGGCGGTATGCGTCAAAGAGTTATGATTGCTATTGCAATGAGTTGCAATCCACGATTAATAATTGCAGATGAACCAACCACAGCTTTAGATGTAACCATTCAAGCTCAGATTCTAGATCTTATGCAAGATTTATGTAAACAAAATGGGGTGGCGTTAATTGTAATTACTCATAATCTTGGTGTTGTTGCACGATATGCTGACAGAGTAAATGTGATGTATGCAGGCAACGTTGTGGAAAGAGGTTCCGCTCAAGAAATTTATCACAATCCCCAACATCCCTATACCATTGGTTTATTAAACTCGGTTCCTCGCTTGGACGATACAGTTAAGAAAAAATTAGATCCAATTGAAGGATTACCTCCAAGTTTGAGTAAGCCTTGTTTGTGCCAGTTCTGTGGATCACCTCAACCAGTTTTAGTTGAAGTAGCTAAAGATCATTTCGCAGCAAAATGTGGTGATGGGGAAGGAATTATAAACGAAAATTGTAAGGGATGGTTCCCTCGAGACCTTGGATAACTATTAAGTATTAAGTCTTAAGATTTAGGACTGGGAGAAACAAATGGTAACAGAAAAAGAAAATTTGGTTGAAGTTGAACATTTAAAAATGTATTTCCCTGTTAATAAGGGAGTTATTTGGCAAAAAAAAATAGCAGATATAAAAGCTGTAGATGATGTTTCTTTTACTATAAAAAAAGGAGAAACTTTAGGCCTTGTAGGTGAAAGCGGCTGCGGTAAAACAACCACAGGAAGATGTATTCTGCAGTTAAATACTCCAACATCAGGAACTGTCAATTTTGATGGCCATGAACTTACAACAATGAAACCTTCAGAATTAAGGGCATTTAGAAGTAGAATGCAAATGATTTTCCAAGACCCTTATAGCTCATTAGACCCTAGACAGAGTTGTGGAAGCATAGTTAGTGAACCATTAATTGTTCATAATATGATAACTAGTAAAAATGAACTAAAAGACCAAACTGAAGAATTATTAAGCGTGGTTGGTTTAAATCCATCTATGGCAGGCAGATTCCCGCATGAATTCAGTGGTGGTCAACGTCAAAGAATTGGTGTGGCAAGAGCATTGTCAGTACGTCCTAGCTTGATAGTTTGTGATGAACCTGTATCAGCATTAGATGTATCTATTCAGGCTCAAGTTATTAATTTATTAGAAGACCTTCAAGACCAATTTGATTTAACATATCTTTTTATTGCGCATGACTTATCTGTTGTTAGACATATTAGTGATCGTATAGGAGTTATGTATCTTGGGCATATGGTTGAGCTAGCTGATAGACTAGAATTATATGACAATCCTCAACACCCCTATACTAAGGCTTTGCTCTCAGCTGTTCCTATTCCAGACCCTGTTGCTGAAGCAACTAGAGAAAGAATAGTTTTACAAGGAGATGTTCCAAGCCCACTTAATCCACCGCCTGGATGTGTTTTTAGAACGCGTTGCCCAGACCCTTCTCACGATTGCAAAGAAGGAAATATTGATATGGAACTGATTGAAGTATCTCCTAATCACTTTGTTGATGCTTGTTGTGTAAATTGCGGCTAATTTAGTTATGTTATTATGTATATCTAGCTGATATATAATTATGATAACTCTATATGAAACAAACCCAAATACGTAACTTTTGTATAATTGCTCATGTTGATCATGGTAAGTCTACTCTTGCTGATCGATTTTTGGAATTAACTAATTCTGTTCCTACTAGATCCATGATGAATCAATATTTAGATCAAATGGATTTGGAAAGAGAACGTGGAATCACAATTAAAGCTCAGGCTGTGAGACTTAATTATACTAGTAAAGAAAATAATTTATATCAATTAAATATTATAGATACACCTGGACATGTTGACTTTAGTAATGAGGTTTTTAGAAGTTTAAGAGCTTGTGATGGAGCATTACTTCTCGTGGATGCCAGTCAAGGAATACAAGCACAAACTCTTGCAAACTTTTATTCTGCCTTGGAATCTGATCTCGCTATAATACCAGTTATTAATAAAATAGATCTACCATCAGCAAGAACCGACGAGGTTTCTGAAGAGATTCAACAAACATTTGGATTTAAAGCAAATGAAATTCAATTAGTGTCTGCCAAAACTGGTGAAGGAGTCCAAGAACTCTTAGATTCTGTGGTTAAATTCATCCCCCCGCCTGCAGGTCGAAACGAAAAACCACTACGCGCGTTAGTTTTTGATAGCACTTTTGACTCTTATAAAGGCGCAATAATATATGTGCGCATTGTTGATGGAGAGTTACATAAATCAAATTCGACTAAATTTCTTAGTACAAATAAACATGCAGACACATTGGAAATTGGATATTTTCAACCTAATATGATTCAAACTAATAGTCTTTCCACGGGAGAAGTTGGTTATATTGCAACAGGCTTGAAAAGTATTCGCGATGTAACTGTCGGTGATACTTTATCTTTGGTAGGAAGTGATGTCGAACCAATCCCAGGATATCAAGAGTTAAAATCAATGGTATATTCAGGCTTGTATCCCTCTGATGGAGAGAGCTATCAACAATTGAGAGATGCTTTGGAAAAGTTACAATTGAATGATGCAGCTTTTACTTATCAACCAGAATCAAGCGTAGCTCTGGGATTTGGGTTTCGTTGTGGGTTTTTAGGATTATTGCACATGGATGTAGTTCAGGAACGTTTAGAAAGAGAGTATGATCTCGATCTTATAATCACAGCTCCTAGTGTGTTATTTAGAGTTTTAACAAATGATGGTGTTGAATTAGAGATACAAAACCCTAGCCAGCTACCTGATCAATCTGAAATAATGGAACTAATGGAACCTTGGCTGGATGTTACTGTGGTAACTCCCACTCAATATATTGGCCCCATTATGGAGTTGATTACTGCTCGTAGAGGAGAGCTTAAAAATATCGAATATATACAAACTGTATCTTCAAAAGCAAGGGAAAATAACAATCGTGCCTTATTATCCTTTTATGTTCCACTATCAGAAGTTATACTTGATCTTCATGATCAAATTAAATCTAAATCTCAAGGTTATGCATCATTAGACTATAACCAAACCCAATATAGAACTGCTAATCTAACTAAACTTGAAATATTAGTAAATCACGAACCTGTTGACGCATTATCTTCCATTGTTCATAAAGACAGAGCTACTTATCAAGGTCGAAATGTTGTGAAACAATTAACACAATTAATACCTCGTCAATTATTTCCAATACCTATCCAGGCCTCAGCCAACGGTCGGGTGATAGCAAGAGAAACAGTAAGAGCGTTACGGAAAAATGTTTTAGCTAAATGTTATGGTGGAGATATAACCCGAAAACGTAAGTTGTTGCAAAAACAAGTTGAAGGTAAGAAGAGAATGAAAATGATTGGTCACGTAGAGGTGCCCCAGGAAGCATTTATTGCCATATTGAAAAATGACAATTAAGGTCAAGGGATTTTATAATGATTTTGATAAATTGTAGGTAGCTTCTGCCAAACCCTTAGGTGTCCCACAGTCATATCTTATTGAAGAGATTTTACACCCATAAGTTAATAAGTTATTTTCAATCATACTGTTTAATGAATCGGTTAATTGAATTTCGCCCAATATTCCTGGTTTTGAATTTTTTATTGCTTCAAATAGATCTCCTGTTACGATATATCTTCCAATAATTCCAAAATCAGAAGGCGCATCATGGATTTTTGGTTTTTCAACAATTCTTGTTATTTTAACCTTATCGTTACTTTTATTAATGTTGTCGCTACTTGCCACAATTCCATGATAGGGTATCTCAGACTTAGTTAACATTTTCACTGTAAAATAATTACCGGTTTCTTTACTAAAACTTTTTATCATTTTAGAAAGCTCAGTTTCTCTATTTGTTACTAATAAATCATCAGGTAATATTATTGCAAATGGATTATTCTTTATCATATCCTCACAGCGTAAAATCGCATCACCAAGTCCAAGTGGTTTTTCTTGATATACAAAATAAAAATCAAGTTTTGTTTTAAATTCATGGACTTCATTAATTATTTCATCAGAACAATACTTGTATAAGGAATTCAAATAATTCTTTTCAAAAGTAAAATATTTTTTAATTAATTCTTTTCTTTCTGATATGACAATTATTATATTTTTAATGCCTGAATCATATGCCTCTTTAACAACATAATGTATAGATGGTTTACTTACAACTGGCAGTAATTCTTTTGGTATAAATTCAGTTACGGGGTAAAATCTTGAGCCTAAACCAGCAGCTGGTATGACGACAGTATCGATCATTTTAAATTCCTAATGGTAATTAACGATAATTTTATTCTTAAAAACAACTTTATCAGATTGTTACGAGGTGGTAAACTTACTAAGCCGTGCTAGATGGGGAGTTAGCGGTGCCCTGTACCCGCAATCCGCTACAGCGGGATTGATAACTTCCTGAGGCATAAATGAATATAACCAATGCTAATAATTCAATGTTGATGTTTTGACTCTGAGCAGCAAGATTCTATGAATCCCGTCAGGTCTGGAAAGAAGCAGCGGTAAATATAAAATTGGGTGCCTTAGCTAAATCGAGACTGAGTTGTATTGTTATTATGTTATAAGAATGCATGTCGAAGGAAGTTGCACGGCTTTACTTACAAATATATAATCTTTCCCAATGAATAATTTAATAAAAACAAAAAAAAGCTTAGGCCAACATTTTCTTTCCGCCAACTGGGTATTATCATATATTTTAAATTCAGCAGAAATAGATGATACTGACACAATAATTGAGGTCGGTCCTGGTCGTGGAAAATTGACTAGAGAACTAAGCACTCTAGCTAATAAAGTCAAATGCATAGAATTAGATGAGCGTTTAATTTCAAGTCTAGAAGCAGATTTTCCTGTTGAAACTAATGTTGATATTATTCATGGTGATGCAAGGATTGTGGATATTGGTGATATTGTTGGATTAATCCCTTATAAATTAGTTGCCAATCTCCCATATTATGCAGCTATGCCAATCATAATGAGATTTGTAGAACTATCTACCCCCCCCAGTTTAATTGTAGTTATGGTGCAAGATGAAGTAGCTAGAAACTTGTCTGCATTACCTGGAAAACTTTCTATACCGGCTGTAATACTGCAAAACTTTGGCAAGGTTTCATATATCAAGAAGATTCCTCCGAGTGCATTTAAGCCTGCACCAAAAATCTTTTCTGCAATAATTAAAATAACCTTATTTGATAAACCTAAAATTTCTTCCAAAAATCAACATGGTTTTTTTGATTTGATAAAAAAAGGATTTGGTTCAAAAAGAAAAAAACTTTATAACAATATTAGTGTTGCATTTGATATTTCGAAGATGGAAGTTAAAGAAATTTTATTGCTAAATAATATTAATATAGATTTACGGCCTCAATCTTTAACTATAACAAACTGGATAGATTTATTCCTTACTATGAAAAACCATGGATATATCAGCAATGTTTAGCTCTATTTCACCAGCTAAATTAAATTTGAGTTTGGAGGTAAATGATTTATTAACAAATGGACTTCATAATATAACCTCCGTCATGCATACTCTATCTTTAAGTGATAAGATTACCATTAATTACTCTGATGAAATTAAATCCTTTTTTCTCCCAACAATTATCAATAATATGGATAATTCAATAATTGATACTATTATCCTATTTAAAAATAAATTTAATATTCATGAATCTTTTGAAGTTGTAATAAAAAAAGAAATACCAATATCTGCCGGCCTAGGGGGAGGTAGCTCTAACTCCTCTACAGTTTTGAAGTTATTAATTGATATAGCAAAATTGAAGTTATCAACTACTGATATATTAGAACTAGCATTACAGTTAAGTTCAGATTCTCCTTTTTTTATTTGTTCTGGATGTGCTTTAGTTGAAGGGATTGGTGGTGATATCAAAACCACATCAAGATTGAAAAATTTGTGGGCAGTAATAATTACACCAATAAATATTTCGATTGAAAACAAAACAAAACACATGTATTCATTGTTGACAGATAAACACTACACTAATGGGGCAATAACAACAGAAATATTTAATAGTTTAAGTCAACCCAATGCAAACAATATACAAATACTTAAGAATTCTATGAATACTTTTGAATACGTGATAGATGATATCTTTTCAGAGTACAAGGATCTAAAGAAGAAGTTTTTAGACATGGGGGCTCCTTTTGTACGTCTTTCGGGAAGTGGCCCAAGTTTTTTTTCAATTTTTGATAATTTTGACCAAGCAAATATTATTGCAACAAATATGGAAAACAATAACCTAAGAATTATAGTAACTCAATTAGATTAACAAGGGAGTGACTGAATTATGAATATAAAAGATTGTCATAATACAAATGATTTTAAAAAACTTGCAAAAAAACGATTGCCCTCACCAATATTTCATTATATTGATGGTGCAGCAGATGATGAATTAACTTACAGACGAAATACTGAAGCTTACGAAAACTGTGATCTTGTGCCCAATGTATTAGCTGGAGTTGATGACATTGACATTTCCACAACAGTTATGGGGCAAAAACTTTCAATGCCTTTATTCCTGAGCCCTGTTGCCCTTCAAAGATTATTTCACTATAAAGGTGAAAGAGCTGTAGGAAGAGCTGCAGAAAAATATGGGACAATGTTTGGGATTAGTAGTTTGGGGACAGTTAGTATTGAAGAAATTGGTGCAACAATAAACACACCGAAAATATTTCAATTATACTTCCATAAAGATAGAGGTTTAACAAATAGTTTGATTGAAAGATGTCAAGAAAGCAATTTTGATTGCCTAGCACTTACAGTTGATACTATTGTAGCAGGAAATAGAGAAAGAGACCTTGTTTCTGGATTCACATCCCCATTTAATCTTACCCTTCAAAGCTTAGTAAGTTTTGCAACTCATCCCTATTGGGCATTTCGCCATTTTACTAGTGAAAAATTCGAGTTGTCACAAGTAAAAGATTACGTAAGTCATGGAACAAATATAGCTACTAGTGTTTCTAATTATATTAATGAAATGTTGGATCAGACCATGAGTTGGGATGATGCTATAGAAATAAGAAAGAAATGGAAGAAAGGTTTTTGCCTTAAAGGGATTATGAGCGTTGAAGATGCAAAAAAAGCTGTTGATATTGGAGCTGATGCAATTATGCTCAGTAATCATGGAGGTAGACAGTTAGACGGATCCAGATCTCCTTTTGATCAATTGCAAGAAATCGTTGATGCTGTTGGTGATAAAATTGATATAATTTGTGATGGAGGTATCCGAAGAGGAACACATGTTCTAAAAGCATTAAGTTTAGGAGCCAAAGCATGTAGCGGAGGTAGATTATATTTGTATGCGTTAGCTTCAGGTGGCCAAGCAGGAGTAGAAAAAGCTTTGTTGAATTTAAGAAATGAAATTGAAAGAGATATGAAACTTATGGGTTGTAAAAGTATTGAAGATCTATCTAGAGACAATTTGCGATTCAGAGTTTAACGAACTATTTAATGAGTTGCTTATAGTTTCTAGAACTAGTAGAATTGCAAGGTGTGTTTTTCAACACACAACAACTGAGAATAATATATAGGCAAAGTTTTATGAAAATAGACATGCATGTCCACACATCTTATGGGAGTAGTGATAGTAATTTGTCTCTGGATGAATTGGTCAATAGATCTAAAATAATTGATATTGATGCTGTTTGCTTAACTGAACATGGTGGACCTTGGGGCCAACAAGCAATAACTCACGCACAGCAAAGGTTTGATAGATTACAATTACTTGACGCTATTGAGATAGAAACTGAAGTAGGGCATATAACAGGTTTTGGTTTTACTAAATATATTTCAGGTATGAGAAATCCCGAAGATCTTCGTAAGATTGCAGATAAAGAAAATGCGTTTATTGTCTTAGCACATCCATTTAGAAACTTTACCCAAAAACCTCCTTATAATAATAACAACCTTCTTTTTAAGGACTATAAAATAAAACCTGAAACAATTGAGGAAGTCTCCAAACATCCTATATTCCAATTAGTAGATGCAATTGAAGTTCTTAATGGTGGAACGTCAGAAAGAGAAAATTTATGGGCTTGGGATGTCGCAAAATATCTTGGTAAGCCTATGGTAGGAGGAAGTGACGCACATTCTTTTAATGGTGTGGGTCGATATATGACAGTTTTCGAAGATGAAATTGATAGTGTGAAATCTTTATTGTATAGTTTAAAAAATGGTAAATACTACCCTGCAGAACTAACAGAATCTAATGCAGTTGTACCGTTTCGTCGCTAAAGTGCAAAATTGAGGAGTTGTAAATGGAAGACTATAGCCCAATTATAGTGATTTGTATTGATGGATTCGATCCTGTGTATTTTGACTCAATAGAAACTCCCAACATGGATCGAATGATTCAGAATGGCTTTTACACTGTTGGAAAATCTATGTGGCCATCTGTAACTAATGTTAATAATGTTTCAGTAATAACAGGTGAATACCCTTCAGTTCATGGTATTTGTTCTAACTATAGATATATCCAAGAAACCAAAGAAGAAGTTTATATGGAATCGGGTGAATACATATTGGCTCCTACTATTTTTTCTATGTGTAAAAGTAAAAACATAAAAACTTTACTTTCCACATCCAAAGATAAACTTAGAAGGCTTCTCGGAGACGATGCAACTCATGTTATTTCTTCTGAAAAGCCTGATAAATGGGTGGTCGATACTTTGGGCGATCCACCTTCTATTTATTCTTTAGAAGTAAATGGGTGGACTATTAAAGCTGCTGAATTAGCTATGGAAAAATACAGACCTGAATTCGCATATATTACAACAACTGATTACGCGCATCATAAATTCCCACCAGAATCAATCGAAGCCCAAACACATATTAATATTATAGATACTGCGGTTGGAAATATTATGAATAGATTCCCAGAAGCTACAATTATGCTTAGTGCAGATCATGGCATGTCAAGAAAGACAAATTTGATTGATTTAGGAAAAATTCTCAAACAAAACGGGATTGAAAATATTGCCGTTCCGATAATAAAAGATGAACATGTTGTCCATCATTCTAACCTGGGAGGGGCTTACTTTATTTATTTAGATGACTCTTTAGTATCACAATCTATCGATTTGTTAAATAGAATAGATGGGGTAGATTTAGCAATGTCATCTGAGGAGGCAGTAACAAAATACAACCTACGATTAGAACGAATTGGTCAAGTCATAGTTACTGCAGATAAGGATACAGTATTTGGTGATACCGATCTGGTTGAAATGCCAGACGATTTACGATCTCATGGTTCAGAACATGAACAACTCATTCCCATTATTGGTTATAATATTAAAGACTCATCACATCAGTTTACAGAAAATCGCCACATGGGAACTTATGTTATCAATCAGCTTGGTTTGAAGAATCAATAAATGTTAATAATTAATGTTTACTCGTATTAATTTAATTTAAATTAAGTATAAATTAATCCTTAAATGATAATGTCGAGTTATCGATAGATTCTTTTTTATCCATAGAAATATTCTATACTTCAGTAAAATATGCTTGAAGTATTTCATATTTACATATTATTCTGATGACATGATTAATTAAATTCTAAGGATTAGTATATGGCAGATTATGATATAACAATCATTGGAGCTGGACCTGGTGGGTATGTGGCAGCAATACGAGCAGCGCAATTAGGCTTTAAGACTGCTTTAATTGAAAAATCTGAAATTGGTGGGACATGCCTTAATTGGGGTTGTATACCAAGTAAGGCTTTATTAAAAAATGCGGAAGTACTTGAACTTGTCAAAGATTCAAATACCTATGGAATTACAATAGATTCATTTGTTGCTGATTACGAAAAAGGATATAACCGAAGTCGTGATGTGGTTTCTAAATTAGTAACTGGTATAAATCATCTATTAAATAAAAATAAAGTGGATGTTATTCACGGTTCAGCCAGGTTCGTGTCTAAATCTTCGTTATTGGTAGACATTACCGACCCAAATGACAATGTTGGCGAAAGAATTCAATCAGCTGATGAACTTCTAATAGAATCTAAAAATATCATTATTGCTACTGGTGGGGTACCTCGCGAACTACCTCAAGCTAAATTTGATGGTGATAAAATCCTAAATAGTAAACAGGTTTTAGAAATGAAGAAACTGCCAAAATCTTTAGGGATTATTGGAGCTGGTCCAATTGGTGTTGAATTTGCTTCTTTGTTTAATTCTTACGGTGTGGAAGTTACTTTGATTGAAATGCTTTCTGATGTTGTACCTAATGAAGATAAGGAAATTAGTTCTTCTTTAAATGCATATTTTACTAAACGTGGTATTAATATTTTAACTGAAACCAAATTAAATTCTGTTAAAACTACAAGTAAAAATATATCACTCCAGTTAAGTGGAAAAGACGATGAAGAAATCAATCTTAAATTCGATAAAATTTTAGTGGCTATTGGTATTGCACCATCCTTAGAATCTTTAGGTATCGACTCATTGGATATTAAATTATCAAATGGATGGATTGATATTGATTCATCTATGACTACTAATATTCCTAATATTTTTGCTATTGGTGATGTTACTGGAGTATTACCATTAGCTCATGTTGCTCAGGCACAAGCTGTTTTGGCTATAGAAAGAATCCATGGAGATCATGTACCGGATATTAATTACATAAATATGCCAAAAGCGACTTATTGCAATCCTCAAATTGCAAGTTTTGGCCTTAGTGAAGAACAAGCAGGGTTAGAAGGATATAATGTTAAAATAGGCAAATTCCCTTTTTTGGCAAGTGGCAAAGCGATTGCTGCATCACATTCAGAAGGATTTTGCAAAATAGTGGTTGATTCTGAGTATGGTGAAATATTAGGTGTTCACTTGATTGGGGCTGATGTAACTGAGTTACTTGCAGAATTATCTATGATTCAAGCCCTTGAAGGAACTGTAGATGAATTAGCCCTCTTAACTCATGCGCACCCCACATTATCAGAAACACTAAAGGAAGCTGCGTTAGCAGCATTAGGCAACCCTATACATATTTAATTTAATGGGTAGACGAGGAGATTATGGCATTAAAAAACAAAGCTGTAACTAATAAAACTTCTAAATCTGAGTATTTTGAATTACTCGAAAAAATGATATTAATTCGTTTATTTGAAGACAGATGCTCCGAGCATTACTCTCGAGGTAACATCAAAGGGTTTCTTCACCTATATACCGGAGAAGAAGCTATTGCTGTAGGTTCTATTTCTTGTTTGGAAGAACAAGACTATGTTATTACTCACTATCGAGACCACGGGCATGCATTGGCTAGAGGTGTTGAACCTCAATATGTCATGGCTGAACTTTTTGGAAAATCTACTGGTACCACAGGCGGAATAGGTGGATCGATGCACATATTCGACGCATCTAAAAATTTTGCTGGTGGTCACGCGATTGTTGGTGGACAGCTACCTATCGGAGTTGGTTTGGCTTATGCTGCTAAATATAAAGACACAGGAGCAGTTACACTTTGTTTCCTTGGTGATGGGGCACTTAATGAGGGCGAGTTTCATGAATCTATGAACTTAGCAGCTTTGTGGGACTTACCTATTGTGTTTATTTGCGAAAATAATTTATACGGAATGGGTGTTCCTGTTGAAGAAGCTGTAGCAAAAAAAGATATTTTTGAAATTGGTCATGCTTATGATATGCCCTGTTCTCGTGTTGATGGTATGAATGTTTTAGACGTTAAAGAAATTACTGGTAAAATTATAAAAGACGTTCGAAATGGAAAAGGCCCATATTTTTTAGAAGCTCAAACGTATAGATTCCGTGGCCATTCTATGGCCGACCCTTCAATCTATCGAGGATCTTCTGAAGAAGAATTATGGAAATTGCGAGACCCTATCAATTTGCATTGGTCATGGTTAAAAGAAAATGGCTATGCAAAGAATGAATTGGATGGGATATACGAGAAGATGAATACTGTAATGGACAAAGCAGTTAAATTTGCAACAGAAAGTGAATTTCCTGCGATAGATGATTTATATAAAAATATCTATTTTGAAAATGTTTGATAGGAGGTCTTTATGCCTAATGTTATAACCTACAGAGAAGCATTAACTAAAGGTATACGAGAAGCTCTCATTGACAATGATGACTGTTTTTTAATGGGAGAAGACGTCGGAGCTTACGGCGGTGCCTATGCTGTAAGTAAAGGTCTATTAGAAGAATTTGGGCCAAAACGTATTGTTGATAGCCCATTATCCGAATCTGCAATTGTTGGTCTAGGAACTGGATCTTCCATGGTAGGTTTAAAACCAATCATTGAAATAATGACTATTAATTTTTTATTAGTTGCTTTAGATCAATTAGTAAACCATGCTGCAAAAATTAGATACATGTCTGCTAATCAATACTCAGCTCCATTTATGATAAGAACAGTAACAGGAGGAGGAGCTCAACTAGGTGCAACACATTCTCAATGTTTTGAACCATGGTTAGCTAGTGTGCCTGGACTTAAAGTAGTAGCACCTTCATCGCCTTATGATGCATTAGGATTATTTCGATCAGCAATAAAAGAAAAAGACCCTATAGTTTTTGTGGAACATATTTTACTTTATGGCTCCAAAGGAATTGTTGATGAAGATTATTATGAAATACCTATCGGCAAAGCAAATGTAGTTCGATCTGGTGATAATCTGACTTTAGTTGCATATTCAAAAATGGTACCACTTTGTTTAGAGGTAGCAAATAGTCTTGAGGATCAAGGAATAGATGTAGAAGTTATAGATTTAAGGTCACTCCGCCCATGGGATAAAGAAACAATTATCAATTCTGTAAATAAAACAAACAGATTAGTGATTGTTGAAGAAGCATGGCGATCTGGTGGATTTGGTGCAGAGATAGCAAGTACAGTTCAAGAAGAGGCTTTTGATTCTTTAGATGGTCCAATAGGACGTGTTGGCGGACTTGAAGTCCCGATGCCTTATACAAGTGTGTTAGAATCTCAAGTAATTCCCAGTAAGGATCGTATAATTGAATATATTAAGCAAAATCTAAATACATAATAGTAATTGGAGTAGAATATGTCCGATAGTATTGTTATGCCGCAAATGGGTTATGATATGAAGGAAGGTACCCTTGTACGATGGCTTGTAAAAGAAGGTTCGTCTTTAAAACGAGGAGATCCTATAGCTGAAATAGAAACTGATAAAGCAGTAGTTGAAATTGAGAGTTATTTTACTGGATTCATTGGTAAAATATTAATAAATGAGGGTGAATCTGCAGAAGTTGGAAGCTCAATTGCAGTTGTTGTTAAAGATATGAATGAATCAATAGCGGATTCTTCAAATCTAACAAATACGATAACTAAAGAACCCACCCCTGAAATTGAGGGAGGAGATACTCCAAAAGACACTCCTGCTGAACAATCTCCTGCTGATGTTCCGGTTGTTGATAAAACCCAATCAGAAAAAATAAAAATTAGCCCTATAGCTGAAAAACTTGCTTTAGAACAAGGTGTTGATTTAAATAAAATTAATGGGACTGGCCCCGGTGGCCGTATTACCAAATCTGATATTGAATCTCAGATCACTAATAACGAACCAAGAGAACAACCTTTGGCTAAAACTTCACCAAAAACTATTTTACCAGGAGAGAATATCCCTCTTTCCACAACACGTTCTGCTATTGCTAGAATAACGGCACAGTCTAAAAACGGTATCCCTCATTTCTATGTTAGTATGTCAATTGATATGACAGACGCATTGATTATGAGACAACAATATGGAAAACTTTATCCAAATTCAGGTATAACAGTAAATTCTTTGGTATTAATGGCTGTTAAGTTAGCACTTATTGATTATCCAATATTCAATTCCTCATTTAGGGATGATCATATTGAAGTTAAGCCAGACATCAATTTGGGGATAGCTATATCAGTTGATGACGGGTTAATGGTTCCTGCTATTACCCAATCACAAGACTTATCAATTATTGAGATATCTTCAGCTGCAAGAGATCTTGCTAAAAGAGCTAAAGAAGGTAAATTACGTCAAGAAGAATATTCAGGCACATTCAGTGTGAGTAATTTAGGAATGTTTGCTGTTGATGATTTTAATGCGATTATCCTGCCTCCTCAAGTTGGAGTTCTAGCTGTAAGTTCTGTAATTAAGAGACCAGTAGTTATCAATGAAAATATAGTTATTAGAGAAATTATGAATGTTCAATTATCATCTGACCATAGAGTTATAGATGGTTTGGACGCAGCTAAATTTGCTAAACAAATAAAAGATTATCTTGAAATGCCTATTTCTTTATTCGTCTCTTAGCATGGGAAATCAAATTCTGAAACGACGTCTAGGTAGAACTAATCTGCATGTCACAGAACTTGGATTTGGTGCTATGGATACACCTCAAGTTCCTGAAGGTAAAGAAGCTTTACTATCAGCCATAAGTTTAGGCATGAATTTTATTGATACTTCTCGAATATATGACGGTAGTGAATTTTTGATAGGCCAAATAATTTCTTCTTTTACCCGTGATGATTTAATAATTGCCTCTAAAACAATTAATAGAACTCGGGATGGGGCACAATACGATGTTGATAGAAGCTTAAGTTTAATGAATTTAGATTTTATAGATTTATATCAACTTGATGATGTCGGTATTAAGGACTGGGAATATATAGCACAAGAAGATGGAGCTTTAGAAGGTTTAAAAATAGCAAAATATCGTGGTTTGATAAATTATATTGGAATTTCTTCACATGATTTAGCACTACTTGATATTGCCATAGATTCAAATCTTTTTGATACTATAATGATAGAATATTCAGCATTTTACTCTGAAACCTATAACTTAACGAAGAAAGCACGTCAAAACGATATAGGGGTCATAGGTATGCGTCCACTTGGTGGGTCTGGAAGAATGACTACTCTTCGTACAGTTAAAGATAGGAATCCTTTATTTGATAGTATTAGCCCCTCCTATTTATTAGAATTTGTTTTATCTAATACTAATATTGCGGTTTCTATAGTAGGATCTCGGTATCCTGATAGAGTAAAATCTAATATAGCAACAGCATTGGATTATAAAGTGTTAAATGAAGATGAGAGAGTAAAATGTATCCAAGCAGCAACTAAGTTATTTGAACTTTTGTGATTAAAGGAGATTTGATGCAGGTAAGATTAGTAAGTTATTCTCAGCCAACTGAAGACTTTAGTAAAGAAGGGGTTGATAATGCACAAGAACTAATTGCTTATTGCGCAAAAGTTTCTAATCCTTCAAACCAGATTAACAAAGAAACAAGCGAAAGATTAATTCGATATCTTATCAATCATGCCCATTGGTCACCTTTAGAAATGGTTAATGCTTGTTTAGAAATAGAAACAACTCGTGATATTGCTAGACAAATGTTAAGACATAGGAGTTTTAGTTTTCAAGAATTCAGTCAAAGATATGCTAATCCCACTAAAGACTTGGATTTCATATTACGTGAAGCACGTCTTCAAGATCCTAAAAATCGACAAAACTCTATTGAAATTAATGATAAAGAATTACAATTGAAATGGGATGAATTACAAAATGATGTTATTGATAAAGCTAAAATAGCTTATAAATGGGCAGTTGATAATGGTATAGCAAAAGAGCAAGCCCGCGTAGTTTTACCAGAAGGTAATACCATAAGTCGTCTATATATGAATGGTACATTAAGAAGTTGGATCCACTACATAGAATTACGAAGTGCTCATGGAACTCAAAAAGAACATACCGAAATTGCTAAGGCTTGTGCTGCGGTAATTACACAGATTTTCCCTATGGCTGAAAGTATATAAATTAGATTTAATAATCAGAACAGTCTCTAGTATAACCACAGTTTTGGCATTTTATTTTACAATGTATTGCTAGCATTGAAGACTTACATATGTCGCAGATGTAGTATCGAATATTTAGGGGAGTAGGTACAATTGTATCTTCCTTTTGGGGTGTGTTATTTATCCCCATTTTTTACCTACTTCAGAAGGTTGCTTGAGTTCATGTGTTATAACTCGATCAATTAAACGGCCATCTTCATCTACTGAAACTGCTTCTGTGACAATATAAGTCTTGCCACGTTTTTTATACTTATCAGCTATCCATGACTTAACAATTATATTTTTGCCTGGAATTGGTGAATTGTAGCAAAAAAATGAGCATCTAGCGTTAACTGAACCGTTGTCTTTATATTTTTTATTATATTGTTTTGTATCGACTTTTTGTGCAACAGTTGGGAATGCTGCATCTGTATCCATTACACCTTTTCTAAATTGAGTAAGCATATTTTCAGTGTATATATACTCCCACGTATCGAAAGTTTCTCCTATTTCGAGTTTATCCCAGTCGAGTAGAATTTTGCTATTATCTTCAGAAACCTTATTTAGTGCCATATTAATTCCTCCTGAATATACTCTAAAAGATTATAATCTTGACGATATACCGTTTGAATTTGGATAACTATTAATGGTATCTTTAACTTGGTATAATAATACAAAATGAAAAATGATGGTGTACTTTGGATATAGTATTTAAAGCGATAATAGATGAATCAAAGCGAAATAATGAATTTGCTGTAGCTACTGTTGTTAAAACTAAAGGGTCCACTCCTCAGAAAACTGGATCTAAACTTCTTATTAAAAATGATGGATCTTCAGTAGGTACTTTGGGTGGAGGTTGTGTAGAAGGTGATATTTGGTTTGCTGCCACTGAAATTTTAAAGTCGAAGGCAAATTCTGAATATAAAGAATATTTTTTGAATGAGGATATTGCTGCTAGAGACGGATTAGTTTGTGGTGGAACAATGTATTTCCTTATAGAACCTTTCTATCATGATACTGTCTTCAATTCATTTGCTAGTAATGTAGTAGAAGCATACAACGGGAAAAATTCTGTAGGCTTAGCTACTCTCATTGATAAACAAAAATCAGTACCTGAGCAAAAGATATATTTTGATTCATCAGGAAATCCATCTGGTTCATTTAATAACAAAAAAATAGATGAAGAAGTCCATAATACAATTTTAGATCTAATTCCATATGGGAATTCTAAAATGATTGATATCGATGAAAATATATCGATATATATTGAAACCTATGCTAGTCATCCAACATTAATATTGATAGGTGGCGGGCATATTTCTAAATCTTTAGCTCCTTTAGCTCATTCTGTTGGTTTTAAGAGCATTGTCATTGATGACCGTGAAGACTTTGCAAATTCTGAAAGATTTCCCCAAGCTGAATTTACAATTGTTTCTGATTATAAAAATGCTTTTAACTCAAATAAATTTGAAGTAAATAAAAATTCAATGATTGTTATTGCCACGAGAGGTCATAATTTTGATGATATTGCTTTAGAATCTGCAATCAACACAAATGCTGGTTATATTGGATTAGTTGGTTCTGAGAGAAAAGCAATTATGATTTTTGAGCAATTACTTTCTAGAGGAATTGATATTAAGAAATTAAAAACTATTAATACTCCAATTGGATTGGATATTAAAGCAGCTACTCCAGAAGAAATAGCTGTAAGTGTAATAGCTGAATTGATTCAATATAGACTTGGTGGTAAAGGCGGAAGTCTAAAAATTAAAGATCAAAAGATTGATAGTATTTATAACAAACTACAAAAGAAAAATAAGACTCCAAAAATCATTGATGATGATCAAAACGTTCTTCATCCAATAAGAGGATCAAATAGATAATAACTTATAAGGCAATTTATGGTTTACCAAAATGTAGGAGCTGTTCTTACTTGTGCTGGTTTATCTACCAGAATGAATCAAAATAAAGCATTTGTGAACTGGAACGGACTTCCTTTAATCGAACAACAAATAAGTCTTTTAATAAATTCTGGCATTTATCATTTAGTAGTTGTCATAGGATTTGAATCCGAAAGATATAATTTTATCAAGGATAAATATCCTTCAGTTACTTTAATTGAAAATAAAAATTATGAATCTGGTCGTTCATCTTCAATAAAATCAGGCCTATCTGTATTAAATACCTCCGTTGATAACTTATTGATTCTTGGTGTAGATCAACCTAGAACTCAGAAGATTGTACAAGCTGTTATAAAAGAACATATTTCTTCTGAATCTCTCATTTCATATCCTGTATATCATAATAGGGGAGGACACCCCATTATATTTAATAAAGCAACTTTTAAGGATATAAATGATATAGATGAAGAATCAAATGGATTAAGATATGTAACTCAGAAATATAATGAATTTATTAATAAGATTGATCTAGATGAAGAGATAGTTCTTTTAGATCTTAATACTGAGTCTAATTATTTAGAGGCATTAGATTATTTTAATAACCATTAAGAATTATAAATTAGCACGTTCTTCTTCTGTAGCTATTTTAAATATTGTCCAATGACGTAATTGTGCAATATCTGCTCCACTAGTATCTTGTAAAAGAACATCAAAATTTACAAAATGGTGAGCTTTTCTTTCATAAATATCTAGTATATGTGCTCCTCCAACAACTATAGTATTTGTCTCTACAGCTTGTTTATGTTGTATTCTACTTTTAGTATGCATTGAAGTTGGAATATCAAAATTGTGCCTCATAAGTTGCTCGGCCCAGCCCGCAATCCAGGATGGATGAGCTATCTTAGATTCTCCTGTGAATATTGGGTTAGTTGTAATTTGTTTTATTGTTGTGAATTCAGATGCTAGTTTATTATTAAACATAACTTGCATAGCATTCCAGTCTTTGTTTTTAGGAGTATCATCTAAAGAAAGACTAGGTTTTGTTTTTTCTTCTGGTCTGGGTGCCATTGATGAGGGTTTTACAAATTCTGTTACCCATGAGGCATCCCCAATACCAACTTCTCCTGTTACAGAAACTATATTGGATTCATTTATCATTTCTATTGACCAGTTATTACTATCATTATGTTGAGTTGCTTGAATTCTTAGTTTATCTCCAGGGAATGTTGGTTGGCGAAAAGCATACTCTGCCCATCCATGGTCTAGCCATTTCTCTCCCAATGCTTCAAGTATAGTATCTGTTGCCCATCCCCAGACAGTTACTCCGCCAACTAGAGGACCTTTAAATCCGTAGGCTTGTGCAATTTCTGTAGAATGAATTGGATTAGTTATATCCGAGCTATCTTCATGCCCTAAATATGCAATTATCGAGTTTTCTATCATCGGCTTTTTCATAACTATTCTAGATCGTTAGGATACACTGTCTTCAAGAGTAGACCAGGAAAGTAGTGAACATTTTATACGCACAGGGAAGTTTCTTACCCCTTCAAGTATTTCTAGATCTTGTAACAGTTCTAGATTAATATTTTCACCTTGCATCATTTTCCTGAATTCTTCACGAATTTCTAATGCTTCGTTGATTGATTTACCTTTAATCGATTCAGTCATTAATGATGCTGTAGCTTGGCTTATAGCACATCCATGTCCTTGAAAACCGACTTCTTGAATTACTTGATTGTTATCGACATTTATTTGTAAGTTTATTTCGTCACCACAAAATGGATTATATCCACGCGCTTTATATAGAGGATCTTCTAGTAATTCAGAATTTCTTGGGTTCTTATAATGGTCGAGAATTACATCTTTATATAAATCATTTAATTCATTTGATAACATTGCCTAGCCTAATTCCTGATACTATTTAAAGAACTCAATTACTTCATTGATTCCATCTATTAGTTTATCTATGTCATTATAATCATTATATATATAAAAACTAGCCCGAGCTGTGGCTGATAAGCCAAGCTTAGTATGGTAAGGCATACCACAATGGTGGCCTGTTCTTATTGCAATACCTCGTTGATCTAAAAATGTGCCTATATCATGGGGATGTATATCATTCAGACTAAATGTAGCAACTCCACCCCGTATTTCAGGATCTGTTGGGCCAATAATTTCTAATCCTGGTATTTCTATTAATTTATCTAAAGCATACGTTATTAAATCTTTCTCGTGTTGTCTTACGTTCTCCATACCAATATCAGATAAATAATCAATGGCGACACCTAGACCTACAGGGTCAATAAAATTGGGTGTTCCAGCTTCGAATTTCGTCGGGATATCATTCCATGTAGCATTACTATAAGTAACTTCTTTGACCATCTCGCCACCCCTGAGAAATGGTTCTAATTTCTCGAGGACCGCTGTTTTGGCATATAAAATACCTATACCAGGCGGTGCAAGCATTTTATGTCCTGAAAATGCCAGAAAATCACAATTTAATTTCTGGACATCGACTGGCATGTGAGGGACACTTTGCGCAGCATCTATACATACTAAAGAACCAACGGATTGCGCTTTTTTAATAATCTTTTCAACAGGATTGATTGTTCCCGTCAGATTAGAAACATGAACTATTGATACAAGCTTAGTGTTATTTGTGATCAATTCATCTAGAGTTGATAGATCCAATGTGCCTTGTGATGTTGTTGGTATTAGCTTGAGTTCTGCTTTAGTTCTTTGTGATACAAATTGCCAAGGAACTAAATTACTGTGATGTTCTAGTTCACTAACTACAATATTATCTCCCGAATTTGTATTATTTAAGCCCCAGGAATACGCAATTAAATTTAACGCTTCAGTTGTATTTCTAACGAATATAATTTCTTCACTAGATTTAGCATTTATAAATTTAGCTACTTTGTCGCGAGCAATTTCATATCTTTCGGTGGCTTCCATGCTGGTAGTATGAACACCTCTATGTACATTTGAATTATATACTTCATAACTTTCAACAATGGATTGTATTACTTGATGAGGTTTTTGTGTTGTAGCAGCATTGTCTAAATAAATAAGATTTGAATTATTAACTTGTTTTTTTAATATCGGAAAATCTTGTTTTATATTAGCTATATCGATCATTTTATAACCAACTGTCTAATCTTTTTACAACTTGCTCTTCGATATAAACTTTGTTATTTGTAGTAGTTTTCAACTTATTGAATATATCAGCGGCAAATCCACGTACTAAAAGTTGTTTTGCTTCTTTACTGCTAATTCCTCGACTTGTTAAATAAAATAGGCTTTCTTTATCAATTTGACCACAAGCTGCACCGTGCTTGCACATTATATCGTCACAGTAAATCCAAAAAGCAGGTTTAGTGTATGCCTCAGATTGATCTGATAACAACAGATTTTTATCTTCTTGAGAAGCATTAACTTTAACAGAATTTTCTCTGACAATAATGCTCCCGTGGAAAACTGATTTAGAAGATCCATTTAAAATCCCCTTATATGTTTGGTCAGAATAAGTATAAGGACTTTTATGGTCAACTATAATTTGATTGTCAACATGCTGTTTATTATTTGGTAGATAGAGACCTACCATATTTGCTGAGGATTCTTCCCCAATTAGTTCTATATTTAGATTATTTCGTACAATATTCCCACCAAGGTCTAGGTAAAAAGAATTAAAAGTGGAGTATTTATTAAGTATTACTTCTGTATTGTTTATATTATTTGTAGATTCACTAAAATCTTGCATTCTCGAATAATGTAATTTTGAAGACTCACAAAGTATATATTTCGATACGCTGTTAATTAAATTTGAAGATAGATTTGATCCGAAACAATATTCTTCTATTTCAATAGTGCTTTCAGGTTCAAGAATCACTAAAATTCGAGGCGATATAAGAATGTTTTTAGGAGTACCAGTTTGATACTCAATATTAATAATTTGGATTGGGTTGGTTACTGTTGTTTTTGGAGGGGCATAAATAAATACCCCGTCCTGAAAAAACAAAGTATTGAAATTAATGAAAGAGTCTTTATTAGCAGGCTGATCTTCTAGATAGGGGGCAATTATTGAAGGGTATTCTTCCAATCCTTTTTTCAAAGAATCAATAACTACTGAGTCATTTGATATATTTGACAATTCTGGCTTAAATTCTCCATTAACAAAAAACAACCTGTTCTTTGTATTATACGCTGGAATGTCAGTTGGTATAAGTGTAGCGTAGTCGAAAGTACCATTAGTAGTTTCTTCAATAAGTGTATATTGTTTTTCAAGTATTTTGTTAACGTCTGTATATTTCCAATCTTCGTTTCCTTTGCGATCAAATGGGAATCCGTTTTGGCAGAATGATTCAAAAGCAGCGGTTTTTGCAGCATTAAGAAAAGATGGTCCAGTTTCATTAAATTTTGAAAGAACATTATTGTAAATCGAAATATATGGTTTTATTTTAGATATTTTTTGTGTAGTCATAAAGTGTTAATTAAATATTTCATATCCTTTTTCTTCAACCTTGAGAGCAAGAGATTTATCACCTGATTCTATTATCTTGCCATCCATGAAAATATGAACATAATCAGGAATTACATAATTAAGAATTCTTTGGTAATGAGTTATTATAATAGTTGATTTTGAATCTGAACGTAGTTTATTTATTCCATCAGCTACCGATCTGACAGCATCAATGTCTAGCCCTGAATCTGGTTCATCTAAAATCATCAATTTTGGATTTAAGACAGCCATTTGTAGAATTTCATTTTTCTTTCTTTCTCCGCCGGAAAATCCATGATTTACATATCTTTGAATTAAGCCTGCTTCAATGTTGAGTTCTTCGGTTTTCCCTTTCAACAATTTGTTAAATTTCAATACATCTAGTTCTTCACCATTATTTTGTTTCTGGACTGAATTATAGGCAGATCTCATAAATTGATCCATACGAACTCCAGCAATTTCTAATGGGTGTTGAAATGACAGAAATATACCTAATTGAGCACGAGTTTCTGGAAGTGTGTCTTTAATACTTTGGTTTTCAAAATATATATCTCCCGAGTTTACTGTATAGTTGGGTTTTCCTGCTATGGTATATGAAAGAGTACTTTTGCCTGACCCATTTGGTCCCATTATTGCATGAATCTCACCAGGTTTAATATTTAAATTAACACCATTTAATATTGTTTTTTCACCTACAGAGGAATGTAAGTCTTTAACCTCTAGCATATTATCCCACGGCTCCTTCTAAATTTGCTTCAAGTAGTCTAGTAGCTTCTACTGCAAACTCTAGAGGCAATTGAGTAAAAACTTCTTTGCAGAATCCATTAATGATTAATGAATGAGCATCTTCTGTTGAAATACCTCGTTGGTTACAATAAAAAAGTTGGTCTTCACTTACTTTTGAAGTAAAAGCCTCATGTTCTAGTTGAGAAGTGTTGTTTTTAACTTCAACATATGGTGTTGTATGTGCGGCACATTGATCACCAATTAATAAGGAATCACACTGAGTGAAATTCCAAGCATTTTCAGCTTTAGGGTTTATTCTTACAAGTCCTCTATAGGTACCTATACCTTTTTCAGCAGAAATAGTTTTGGAAATTATAGTGCTTTTTGTGTTTTTACCAATATGTATCATTTTAGTTCCAGTATCAGCTTGTTGATAACCCTTGGTTAATGCAACGGAATAGAATTCACCAACAGAATTATCTCCTTGTAAAATAACGCTTGGATACTTCCACGTAATTGCAGAGCCAGTCTCAACTTGTGTCCATGAAATTTTAGAGTTATTGCCTATACATCGACCACGTTTTGTTACAAAGTTATATATTCCACCTTTACCATTCTCATCACCTGGATACCAGTTTTGAATTGTAGAATATTTGATTTCAGCATTGTTAAGAGTTACTAACTCCACAACAGCTGCATGAAGTTGATTCGTGTCAAACATAGGTGCACTGCAGCCTTCTAAATAGCTTACATAGCTATCATCCTCAGCGATAATTAAAGTCCTTTCAAATTGACCTGTCTCTTGTGTGTTAATTCTGAAGTAGGTTGTTAATTCAAAAGGACATCTAACTCCTTTAGGGATATAACAAAAAGATCCCTCAGAAAATACCGCAGAATTTAATGCTGAATAGAAATTATCGGAGTAAGGGACAACTGAGCCCATATACTTTTGAACAAGCTCTGGGTATTTTTGGACTGCTTCTGAGAGGGGGCAAAAAACAACCCCATATTTAGATAATTCTTTTTTAAATGTTGTGGCTATTGAAACACTGTCGAAAATCGCATCTACTGCAACTCCAGCAAGTTTTTTTTGTTCACCAATTGGAATTCCTAGTTTTTCATAGGTTGCTAATAGTTCAGGGTCAACTTCGTCAAGGCTTTGTAGTTCCTTTTTTACTTTTGGTTCAGAATAATAATACATATCTTGAAAATCTATTGGAGCATGACTTATATTCGCCCATTTGGGAATATTCTCTTCGTCAACTAATTTCAAGAAATGTTGATAAGCTTTCAGTCTCCATGCTAAAAGCCATTCCGGCTCATTTTTTTTAGAAGAAATATATTTGATAGTGTCTTCATTTAATCCCTTAGGAGCTTTTTCTGACTCTATATCTGTTACAAAACCATATTGATACGTTTTCGCAATTGAATCTTTTACTTC